>Ga0206131_10006388_pt1 | contig 12070 bp, 14 predicted proteins | sample Helgoland_Spring_FD_148636 | JGI IMG/M metagenome (GOLD analysis project Ga0206131, IMG submission 148636) | Pelagic subsurface seawater microbial communities from Kabeltonne, Helgoland, North Sea - Helgoland_Spring_Bloom_20160517_1 | ecosystem: Environmental > Aquatic > Marine > Epipelagic ... | reverse complement strand
GCCAAAAGCGATATAACAAAAGCCAGCTTCGTCACTCCAAAGAAGGAAGCTCCAAAAGCAGAGTAGCTTACAGCATCCTCAGCCCACTCAACCACACCCACCCACTTTCCTTTCATGTCCAACGAGCAAGACAAGACCTTCGAATCCGAAGACCAGCTAAAGCTCGACTCACCCAAAAAATGGGCCACCGGCACCCCGGCGGTCGCCTCCTCGCTGAAACACATTCTGACGCAAGCCGGCCCCGTCCGAGGCACCAAAGCGCTCCTCAAGCTCAACCAAAAAAAGGGTTTCGACTGCCCCAGTTGTGCCTGGCCCGATCCTGACGAGCACCGCACCATCGCAGAGTTTTGCGAGAATGGCGCCAAGGCCGTCGCCTCCGAAGCGACCAAGCGCACGATCACAGCTGAGTTCTTCACCCAGCACTCCATTGCCGCACTGCTCGATCAATCCGACGCTTGGCACGAGCAACAAGGTCGCCTCGCTGAGCCGGTCATCAAACCCCCAGGCTCCACCCATTACCAAGCCATCAGTTGGGAGGATGCCTTCCAGCTCATCGCCACCGAACTCAACGCGCTCGACGATCCTGACAAAGCCATCTTCTACACCTCCGGGCGCACCAGCAACGAAGCCGCCTTCCTCTACCAGTTGATGATTCGCCATTACGGCACCAACAACCTCCCCGACTGCTCCAACATGTGCCACGAATCCAGTGGCTCCGCCATGACGGGATCCATCGGCATCGGCAAAGGAACCGTCTCGCTCGACGATCTCTACGCCGCCGACACCATCATCAGCATGGGACAAAACCCGGGGACCAATCACCCCCGCATGCTGAGTGCCTTGGAAAAAGCCGCTGAAAATGGCGCCCAAATCATCGCCATCAACCCACTCAAAGAAGCGGGCCTCATCGCCTTTGCCCACCCACAGAAAATCTCCGGACTGCTTGGAAAGACCACCCCCCTTGCCTCCCAATACCTGCAAGTCAAACCCAACGGCGACCACGCCCTGCTGCGGGCCATCGCCAAATTCTGGCAGGAATGGGAATCCAAGGGAGAACAGGTCTTCGACCACGAATTCCTCAGCCAGCACACCGCCGGCCTCGACGACTACCTCCAAGCCGTCTCCTCCTCCCAGTGGCCAGATCTAGTAGAAGACTGCGGCATTGCACGTCCCGAAATCGAGCAACTCGCCCGCACCATGCTGCGCGGCAAAAAACGGCTCATCATCTGCTGGGCCATGGGACTCACCCAGCACAAGAACGCCGTCGCCACCATTCAGGAAATCTGCAACCTCCACCTCCTCATCGGAGCCATCGGTCGCGAAGGCGCAGGCCTCTGCCCGGTCCGGGGACACAGCAATGTCCAGGGCGATCGCACCATGGGCATTTTCGAAAAAATGCCTCCCGCCTTCCACGACAAACTCGACGAAGTTTTCGAGTTCAAATCTCCGCGCGAACCCGGCCACGACACCGTCCTTGCTATCCAAGCCATGCACGCAGGCAAGGCCGACGTCTTCATCGGCATGGGCGGCAACTTCGTCCAGGCATCTCCCGATACCAACTACACCGCCAAGGCTCTCAGCAACTGCTCCCTCACCTGCCACGTCGCCACCAAGCTCAACCGCAGCCATCTCGTCACCGGGAAAACAGCCCTCATCCTTCCCTGCCTCGGGCGCAGCGACGCCGATGCTGGAGCAAACGGCGACCAATTCATCACCTGCGAGAACTCCATGGGCGTCGTCCAAGCCTCCCAAGGCTCACTCCCACCGGTTTCCCCCCACCTGCGCAGCGAACCCGCGATCATCGCAGGCATCGCCACCGCCCTCCTCGGCAACACCGCAAAAATCAACTGGAACGACCTCGCCGCCGACTACGACGGCATCCGCGACTTCATCGAAAAAGTCATCCCCGGCTTCGAGAACTTCAACCAGCGCGCCCGTCAACCCGGAGGTTTCTATCTCCCCAACGGAGCCAAGCAACGCACCTGGGAAACCCCCAACCAGAAAGCCAACTTCTCCGCCGACCCGGTGCAAACCCTCAAAGCAGCGGAAGGCAGATTCATCCTGCAAACCCTCCGCAGCCACGACCAATACAACACCACAGTCTACGGCATGCACGACCGCTACCGGGGCATAGCCCACGCTCGCCGCATCGTCTTCCTCAACCCCGAAGACATGAAACACCTCGGCCTCCGTCCCGCTCAGCAAGTCGATCTCACCAGCCACTGGACCGACGGCACCCGCATCGCCAAACGCTTCCAAGCCATCCCCTACGACATCCCCGCCGGCAGCGCCGCCACCTACTTCCCCGAGGCCAACGTCCTCGTCCCCGTCGACTCCACCGCCGACACCAGCAACACCCCCACCAGCAAAGGCATCGAAATCTCCATCACCCCCTCGGAGTAATTTTCACCACATTTCCTCTCAAAAGACCACTTTCACCGCGTGGTGAAGTGGCAAAAAAAGTGAAACATCAAGATCTTGAGCAGCAGTTCCAAGATGCTTTGGGTTGGTCGAGGCAGGCCGTGCAAGCCCCTGTCTCGGGGAGAAACCGTAGCTGGCGCATCCTGCGCCAGGCCGTTAGGGAGGCATCCTGCCTCCCTTTCCAATCAAAATGTGATTTTGCGGGGAATGACCCCATCCACTGTTGAGGTTCTCGCCGTGGCTGTCCCAGTTGGTGTAATAAAGTTGCACGAAGCGGAAACCGCGTTCGATGAGACGGCGGGCGACGGGGCAGTTTTGAAAGCCCAAGAAGGGCAATTTCTGCTCCTGTGGCAACCTAGTTCCCGCTCACCTTTAAGCCTCCTCCAGATTTTTTTCGAGACAAAGAGCGACATTCCCCTCCCAGAGATGTAGTGTTTCGGGACCTGCCAAGGGGAAGATTTTTAAGAAGGTCTTTTTGCCTGCAAACACCTCCATCCCACGCACATACAACCGATGGCAACTTTAATTCCAAAGCTCAAGTTTAACGAACCTCGGCACAACCTTCCGGGGCGTAAAGGAATTGCCACTCTGGAAGACCGATTCACGATCAATTTTGCTCGAACTTATCTTGAGCAAAGACACGCGATTCATGCGGGGAGCAATCGAACTGAAATGACCGTGGCGCGGGAGATTCCGGTAAATGGTTACGGAATTGCTGACCTCGTGGCCGTAGCATGGAACCCAACTATCCCATCTGATTCCAGCTTAGAGGACTTTGTTAGCAGTGGGATGGTTACTTCGCGGGCTTTTGAGTGTAAAATCAGCGATTGGAGAGCCGCATTAACTCAAGGAGGCCGTTATCGGTATTTTGCTCATCAAGCTATTGTGGTGCTCCCTGAGAAAAGTTGCTGCTTGGCTCTCTCTTTTCTCGATACTTTTCAAGCGATCAAAGTGGGCTTGTGGAGTTTTGATATGGTTAGTAGGAAAATTACTATTCATCACACCCCACGTCCTATTGCTCCCAAGTCTAAAAAGTATTTCGGGCATTCGATGAAGCTGACTCAAAAAGCCGCTAAGGGAGCTCTGCCATTTCTCTAAAGAGAATGATCCCATTACGAATTGCTTTAAGCCTTTCCACATTCTGTTCGGCTTCATTAGCGAGGCCTCGTAAACGGAGCTGTTTCCAGAGCTTGATCGACTCTGTAACTTTTTCTGAAAATTCGCCTAGCTGCTCACCGATGTCGCCACCTTCAAACGAAGTTACATCTGATTGAGCTTTGAGTGCTTCCCATGCCTGAAGGCCTTCCATGGTCCTAGAGGGTTCTCCACTTTCGTAAATTGCATCAATTGGCAATCCATTTACCACCGAAGGCTCGATCGCTTTGAAGTTATCTAAGTCTGTCTGAAGAATGTGAGCCATGAGTGAATTACAGACGTATCTGGAGTTAGGTGCACTTCCGCCACCGCTAGTTTTAACGTATTTTCCTTGGCAATATTTTCGTAAGCCAGATGACCAGCCATTGGCGGCGGCAGTAGCTCCACAGGCACCCAATAGAGGTCCTAGTAAAAAGCTGTAGCCGTTGATTACCTCCATCCCATTAATAGAGAGAACATAGTTAGCATACATCCAACTCGCGATCACTTCGGATTGAGAAAGATCTGACCGAATATAACGTCCTGTGCTTGCCTGTTCATTACTTCCGATAATCAGATAGTAGCCATCGGGAGAGTTAGATAAGCCCGTAAGGCTGTCCATAAGCTCTCGAAATGCTTTCCCGTCAAGCAAGGCGTCACGATGGAACGCTAGTGTTCCATAGACTGGATAGTCTCCCTTTTCGGACGCAATTTCTTTGGCTCGGTTGAGGAAGTTGACTGAAATAGCAGTATCCACCGAATCCGCATGTTCAATGTAAACACTAGGGGCAATCAGATTTGTAAATCCTGTTTCCAACTGCGCGTCAAAGGATGACTCCAGTAATCCAGGGATTGCATTGCCAGTCATTAGATCCGCTTTTTTAGGTCGTTGGAAATAGTCCCAATCTTCTAAGGCTCCCAGGTTGGGGCTAGGATGAGAAATAAAGCTGGAAGCATAAAATTCCGGATCCATAGCAAGAAAGCCTCCATATTCCTTATATTTGGCAACTTCTATCTTCATCCGTGCTGGCTTCCAATAGCGCGGACTGAAGATGACTCCGTCAATGATTCTGTCCTTAAGGCCGATCTCTAGCTTATCTTTAGGGCCGTAGCCGTGCTGGGCGAAAATTTTCATGAGAGAGATTGGGCAAGTTCTTTCCTGAGGTGGTCAATACGGCTGTAGCGGAGAGCAGGCTTCTTTCGGATACAGCGATCAATGATTTTACAAAAAGCTTCCGGAAGGTCGCTCCTGAGTGTGTGAAGAGGTTCAGGAGTGACACTCGTAACGCGATACTCCGTCACATCGCCTGCCTGTGGGCCAGGTCGGAAAGGATTCGATCTAATTGCGAGGGCATAGACAGTGAGAGCAGCGGAATAGAGATCACATCGGAAGTCCATATTGTCTTTATAATCCATCTGAAGAAGCTCCGGTGCCATGAAACTGCGAGTTCCCGGAGCACGGCCACTGGTGAGCTCTGTCCCCTCCATTTTATAGGCAATACCCATATCGAGAACCACTAACGGACGATCTGGATCACCCGTTTGCATGACATTGTCGGGCTTGATGTCACGGTGAAGATATCCTTTGTTGCTTAGCTCTTCGATGACGTCGATGAGAATTGAAAACGTGAGGTAAAGCTGATCACCTGAAACCTGAGTAGTTGGATCTAAAAGCCAAGCTGTAAGAGAATCTCCAGGAAGAAACTCCTCGCTGTAAATGAGATAGTCGTGACCGCTAACCGACATTTCTTTCGGAGTAAGCGAGCCAAGCTTTACGATCGAAGGATTTGCGCATTCTTTGAGCGCTACGATTTCACGTTTAGCGCGAGCAACCATCTGGTCCCGAAATAGTTGCTCCTCCGCCGATGACACAGGAGGAAGAAAAACCGCTTTTAGTGCTTCGGTGATATTCTCGTTATTTTCAAACTTGAAAACTACCTTGAAACCACCTGTAGCAATGTATTCAGGTGTCGAGATTAGACCCAACTCATTCTTCAGATCAGCAGGGTTTGGTTTGGGAATATACATTTAAAATTTGGAGTAAATTAACTTCTCGGCCAGCAACGTAACTGCGTCTACCAGATGGGGGAATGTCCCGGAGATTGTCAAAACAGTAACTGCTGGTTTATATGATTCGATCACTGATTGGTCAAGGAGCCAACGTGAACCCTTCAGCTTCTTCAGCTCCTCATGAGTGCCCGCGCCCCCGAAGCGGAGGCCACTGCCGATCATATCGGCATCGCAGAGCATTTCAACAAAGAATATGCCGGGCGTAGGGAAAAATAGGATCCTCACAGCGCCCGTAATTGAGGGGTTGTTTTTGGGGTCAGGAGTCGCATTGCAACATTTCTCCTGCGAAGGTTGAAGGAACGGAGGTTGTGCCTACCGGAACGGTCAGGACAAGCCGCTGTTTGTCCACAAACTCCTCTGCCAAGAAACCGTCGAGGAGCGGATCCATAGACTCCAGCAGGAAAAAGCGAAGCTCGCCGAGGGGTTGCTCGCGGACGCGGATGTGGTCCGAAAACTCGATGCGACGATGATTCAGGAGTTGCTGGGATGAGCCAACAATCTATCCCCGGCCAAGAGCGGAGCTTCCGAGATGAGGTAGCGTCGGCTCCGCCTCCAACGCGACTACGATCTCATGCGCGCCGAACGCGAGAATGGCGAACGGATCCAACACGAAGTCCATTCGCATGCCGTAAATGGGGTCAGTCCTTGAAATTCAATATTTATTCTGAAGGCGGACATATACAGTGATTAGTTTGCAGATTCTCAACCCTCTATCGACACCTCAATATTGGCGTCGCAGCCTGGGCACGTGTTATCTCCTGCACTAAGTGACGACACGGGAATTCCTGTCTGGCAACGTGGGCATTCCACTAAGTCTTCAGCCTTTTGAGCTGCCGCCGGTAATTCTGACTCAGGCTCAGATTCTGGGACAACTTGATCCACAGGTCTCTCTGTGGCCGACGCGGCAAGCATTTCAGCGACCGCTTCATCTGGATCACGGATGACCTTTTCGCTCTGCTGCTGCTCGAGCACCTTAGATTCACGGTGTTCAAGCGCCTCGGATTTCATCGTCCATTTCGCCTCAATGCCGATTCTATCGAGCGCTTCTTTGATTTGAGTGATGCCCACTTTGAAGAACTCTTTACGGGGGTTCACCTTGTTCATCTGAAAGTCAGTGAATACGTGGTGAAGCGTATTTTCCAACTTTGGAGCATCTTCGTTGTAGATCATCGCGTGCACATCGAAACCAAACGGCACACTGGCATCTCCCAGCTCTTTAACGCGGTCAATCGGCTCAAGCCTGCGCGTTAGACCAATTTTGAAAACATCATCACCAAACGACCCTATGTTAGAGATGACATACACATGGCCACTGCGAGTTTGCTGGGCCATAGAAAGCGCTCGCTGGTTCTTCTCCTCAGCCTCTTTCCATTTTTGCTCCAGATCTTGGATTTTTGATTCGTATTCTGCCCGCTCTTCTTCGCTTGCCTCTTGCAACTTGGATCGCGCTTCAGCCATCAGTTTTTCGAGAAGCTTCTCTTCTTTTTGGGCTTCTTTGATGGCCTTTTCGTATTCTCGGCGGGCTTTTTCCTCCTCGCGCATCTCCTGCTTAATTTGCCTCTGCTCCTCGCGTTCCTGCTCCTTTAGTTCGGTAACGGCCACTGCCCATTTCAATTCAGTGAGCCTAGCATCCAGATACTCGATTCGGATTCGAGCGTTGCGGAATGCCTCGCCGTGATTATTGACCATTTGGTAAGCGTCCTGGATCTCTTGTCTCAGCTTCCCGAAGTTGTCCCTCTTAACTTTTGAAAGGGTGGATTCCACCTTTCCATTGAAAGCATCCAACACGAAGCGGATTGCTGTCTGCTTCCTATCAGTTTTAGCATAGTCGCATTCTGCAGCGAGCCCCAGCTTGACCATCCTTTTGACGTTGTCTCTGGCTATCTTGAGGTCTTCGCCTGCTTCTTTGTGGGAATATTCCTCAGCCAAGTCGTCAAGCGCAGCATGGTTGGGCACTAGATATTCGTCACCATAACCATCGATGGAGTTTTTGATGGCTTTCACCATCTGGTTCAGTTTTTCCGAATCGCGCAACGCCTTGTAGGCATCACCAGCGGTTTCTTCAGCCCGTTGCTCTGCTGACTTCAGGATTCGAGCTGACTCCAAATTGGCCTTGTCTTTCGCTGCCAAGATCGTTTCCGAAGCTTTTTTCTTTGCCTCGCTGACCTCTGCTTCCGCATCTTTGAGATGTGACTCTTGCAACTTGATTGCCCCTTCTAAGCGCACAGTCTCTTGGTCCAGATCGTGGATACCTTCATATTTGGAAAGCCTTTCAAGGTTCTGTGACGACGCATGGAGGTCATGGCTCAGCTGGGCGATCGTTTCCTGACCCTTCTTGACGAGTTTATCGTATTTTAACTTTTCGATTAAGTGATAAACGCCCCCGGCAGCAAGCAGGAGTAAAAAGAGCCATGCGAAGAATTCACTCATAGTTGATAATCTTTATTGAAGAATAAGCCCTATAGAGGCTCTGATCGCACGTCGAGGCTAACCTTAGATGGGGGCAGGAAGATCGGATCGGGCAAGTATCGCAAGCCCTACGCGGGGAGAGACCAGAGACCAGAGACCAGAGACCAGAGACCAGAGACCAGAGACCAGAGACCAGAGACCAGAGACCAGAGACCAGAGACCAGAGACCAGAGACCAGAGACCAGAGACCAGAGACCAGAGACCAGAGACCGGAGGCAAATAGATGGACACGAAAACTGAACCCTCCCTCAAATAAGCACGGAGGAAATGGCTAGGGAAACGCTGATTAAATCCGCAAGCCGTCGAGAGTTTTTTTAGGTGAAGTCAAAGTCGCTCGCCTTGCTCGCAGAGGTAAATGAGCTCCAGCCCTTTTTCCATCTGGCGGCGTTGCTCCGCGGTCATTGGTCTCGACCAATTCCCTTGTCGCGCCTTGCCAGAAGAAAAAATGACTTGGAGCGACGACTCGCGACTTTAATCAGCGCTTCCCTAGGGAAGAGGCTCAGGTTGCTGGGCAGCAAAATGCAGCCCCTCCTTGGGGAGAGATCGATTTTCCCAACTTATCTTGCTTGGGCACTCTACGATTTTCTCGGCAACAAGGACGAACGCAAGAAGTTCGATAACCCGTTCAAGAAGGCGGAATCCAATTTCAAGATCACCATCGTGGTGAACATGTGGCTACGAAATCTCCTTCAACAAATACTTCTACATCCACCAACCGCTGCACGATCTCGACGAAATCGTGCAGGAAATCCACGACCTCGAAACCGAGACCGAAGGGCTTCTTGAACAAATCCTCGATTTTGGGAATTCACCCGTATTTGGGGTCAGGAGTCGCATTGCAACATTTCCTTTTTGGGGTCAGGAGTCGCATTGCAACATTTTCCCAGCAAAGCACTACTGAGGATAGGCGCAAAACAACCGTATTCGAGGCCAGGTGCTGCATCGCGACATTTTCCCCGGTTTCGCCTGTCGGTGGAACGGGCAGGAAGATAGCATCGGGCAAGTATCGCAAACCCTACGCGGGGAGAGACCAGAGACCAGAGACCAGAGACCAGAGACCAGAGACCAGAGACCAGAGACCAAGGAGCGGCGAGGAACCCCGGTGGGATTCGGGTCGCCTACGGGGCGGCCTCTCTCGTCGCTGGGAAAACCAGTTGCAACGATTCAGTCCTCTTTCCCCCCTATTTCAGTTACACCCCGGTGCTTCCTTCAACTTGACATAAAAGCATAAAAGCATACGATTTAGCTATGAGAACGACCATCGATCTTCCTGACCCCCTGTACCGGGAAGTCAAATCCACTGCTGCCTCCCGTGGTCTCAAGCTCAAGGAATTCATCGCCGAGTCCCTCCGTGCTGCCCTCAAGCAGGAGGAAAAATCCAGCACCGCGACACTCACCGAGGAAGAACTCCATCGCCGGCGGGTCGCGCAATTCCTCGAAGCGATCAAAAAAGATCATGTCCAGACCGGGCCGGTAGGTTCCTTCAACCGGGAGGAACTCTACGACCGCCATGACTGAAAAGGTCTTCTTCGATAGCAACATCTACATCTACCTTTACTCGCAAGATCCTCAGGACGAGGTAAAAGGCGGTATCGCGAGGCGATTGCTGGCCGTCCGCGCACCGGTGGTATCCCCCCAGGTTCTCCAGGAGTTTGTCTCCGCTGCACTCAGGAAAAAGCGTCTCGGTATCACTGAGGAAAAAATCGATCTGCTACTCCAACTCACCGCCAACTTTCCTTTCCAACCGCTGACCCACACACTCATTCTCCACGCCACCGCATTGCGGCGTCGCTACAGCTTCTCCCATTGGGATAGCACCATCATCGCCGCCGCATACGCCAACGGTTGTTCCACCCTCTATTCGGAAGACCTCCAGCACGACTTCACACTCGACCACCTGACCATCGTCAATCCCTTTTGAACCAGATAATTCCGCATCTCCCTCCACCTGGATTCCCCAAGGAGTGGCTGCATTCTGCTGCCAGATAAGCACGGAGGAAATAGCTAGGGAAGAGGCTCAGGTTGCTGGGCAGCAAAATGCAGCCCCTCCTTGGGGAGAGATCGATTTTCCCAACGTCCTCGTCCCCGTCGACTCCTCCACCGGCAAAGGCATCGAAGTCTCCGTCACCCCCTCGGAGTAATTTTCAGCAACCCTTCGTAATACAAATTCCAGCTCGGCGGACGCAAAAAACCAATCAGCGTTTGGCCACTCTCTTTGGCAAAATCAATCGCCAACGATGACGGTGCCGACACCGCCGCCAAACAGGGAATCCGAGCCGCCAAGGCCTTCTGCAAAATCTCAAAAGACAAGCGCCCCGACACCACAAGGAAAGAGCGCTCCAGCGCTTGCCCCTTCCGCAGGGCGTGCCCGATCACCTTGTCCACCGCATTGTGACGACCCACATCCTCGCGGATCACAAGCAACTCCCCCTCCAGGCTGAACAAAGCCGCCGCGTGCAACCCTCCGGTCTTTTTAAACGCCTGCTGCACCCGCTCCATTTGAGAAAGGCTCTCCAGCAAAACCGATTCATCCAGAGAAAGCGACTCCCCCGCCAACGGCGGACAGCCCTGCATGATGGACTCAATCGTCGCCTTCCCACACAAGCCGCAAGACGACCCGCTGAACAGATGCCGCGTTAGCTGCGTAAAATCAAAATCCACCCCCTCTCTCAAAAACGCCACCAAACGATTTTCCCCGTACTCGTCGGGTTCCGAAAGACGCGCCACATCATCCGGATTTTTGATGATCCCCTCCGTACACAGAAACCCATAAATCAAATCCACATCCGCCCCCGGCGTCCGCATCAAAACCGCAAGCGCCGCCCCATCGACCCGTAGCTCCAGCGGCTCTTCCACCACCACAGACTCCTCCCAATCCACATCCCCGCGACCATACCGCACACAATCAACGATCCGCGTCGCCTGCCCTGTATCATCTCGAAAACGCTCACCCACCCCCCACCTATAACAAGACCCGCCCACCGAACAAAACTAATCCGCCCCACTACCGGAGAGCCGTATCTTTGGAAAGGGAGTGAAGCCACGGCAAGACACGGCATTTCCCCCGGGATCTCACTGCCATGTGGGTGAGGCGGGCTGCTAGATTTTCAAAGTGGGCTGACCGAGCCGGATCAGCCCTAGCGTGTGAAAAACACCGATAAAAATCACACCCGCTTGCAGGAGGGATGATATTCTCCTATCAAATGTCCTACAATCAGCGTCATCTGCGGATTAAAACTCTCTTGGATAGGCGCCCTGCATATCCGCTCGATTTCCCGATGAAATGCCCCGCTATCGTGCGCCTTGATTTCAGCCGCTCTCCATCGGGCGACCTTTTAACAAAAGCCTACCATCCGAGATTTTGAAATTTAAATGGCGGCGAGGTAGGTGCGTTCGCACACAATTTTCACCAAGCTGATCGTCCAACAAGTCTCAGGACTTGCCCTTGTACGAGATGACCCTCGAACGGTCGCAGGGGACGGCGAAGCAGAACAGGCAGCAGCAGGCCGAAAGACCCATCGCGAACCAGCGCTCGCCGCCGTGGTTGAGCTGTTTGGCAAACTCGAAATACTCGTTGTGCTGAGGGGTGTTGAAAAGGAATGCCGGAAGCGTGAGCAGGGCGGTCACCAGCAGCGCGGGAACGCTCAGCGCGACGAGGCAGACCGCATTGCGGCGGTTGAACTGCGCAGTCACCAGCCGGATCGGGCCGGCAAGAAACCTCAGGGCGGATTGCTTCCGCGCGGGTGCAGCGCGGAATACGGGTTGTTCTGGTAGAGTGCTCATGGGACATAAAAGAAATACACGCGATCGCGTGTATTAACAAGATTTTTTGAAAATCTATCTGTATTAGCATTCAGGCATTAAGAAATTCTCAGTAACCTTTCCGACCGGAAACCAAATTTCTCAGTGAGAGCCTTCTTGGAAATTGATCTAAATTCCTCTAGATCAAAGCTTTCTGATTTCGCCTCTGAGACAC
>Ga0206131_10006383_pt1 | contig 12078 bp, 10 predicted proteins | sample Helgoland_Spring_FD_148636 | JGI IMG/M metagenome (GOLD analysis project Ga0206131, IMG submission 148636) | Pelagic subsurface seawater microbial communities from Kabeltonne, Helgoland, North Sea - Helgoland_Spring_Bloom_20160517_1 | ecosystem: Environmental > Aquatic > Marine > Epipelagic ... | reverse complement strand
CTTTAGCAATACAAAAGCTAATGATTTTAGCTCAGAATTAGAATTGGATAGAGATTATGTTCTTATTACATCTAGGGCTGACTATGTATCAGATACTATGTCATTAGAGACTGTTGGATTAGTGGATTCTAGGACTTGGAATGAGAATATCATGCTTGAGCCAATGCCAGTATACATTACAATTACTAAGGAGAATCCAATCAAACTTCAAAATATCATCTACGATTTTGATGATGATAAGATTTTAGAAGAGTCTGAAGAAGATCTTCAATTTATTCTCGATTTGATGAATGATTACCCGGAGATGCGTATTGAGCTTTTATCTCATACGGATTCTAGAGGTGAGGATGCATATAACTACAACCTATCGCAGCGAAGAGCAAATTCAGCGAAAACTTGGTTGGTTGATAGAGGTATCCAGAAGTTCAGAATTGAGGCTTTAGGTGAAGGGGAGTCAAAACCGTTTACTGTTACTGATACAGAGGCTGCTGAATATGATTATCTGCCGGTTGGACAATTGCTTACTGATGATTTCATTCTTGGACTAGAAACGGAGGATATGCAGGAAGCTGCTTTCCAGTTGAATCGTCGATCTGAATTCCAGATTACCGAAGGACCAACATCAATCAAGATAGAAGAGAAGAAGCTTACCCGAAAAGGTGTTCGGGAGGTTACTGAAGAAAATAAATAAACAAAAAGGCGGCTTATTAAAGTCGCCTTTTTTGTTGCTATACTTGCAGTAAATTTTGAAAAGATGTTGGATCAATTACTTCTTGAACTAAGAGGCTTGCATTTTGTGGATTATTCAGGCTTGATATTTGGAATACTGTATGTATTCTTTGCGACCAAGGAACGAGCTATATGTTGGGTGTTTGGAGGGATTTCGAGTCTTTCTATTGCTTATGCGGGTTTTGTTCTTTACAAGCTTTATAGTGATGGTATTTTAAATATCATTTACTTCCTTTTTGCAATATGGGGTTTAAGGAATTGGTTGGGAGGTCAAGCAAATAGTCCGGTTTCTGTCTCAAGGATGGATAGGCGAGCACATCTATATTACATCCTTATTTCTCTGTGTGCTGCAATCCCTATGGCTGTGTTGTTTTCCTTGTTTACAGAGGCCTCTTTGCCTTGGCTAGATGCCCTTACTACGTCCTTCGCATTAGGAGCAACTATCCTTACTATCCAGAAAAAATTAGAAAATTGGATCTATTGGATTATCATTGATCTGGTATACATTGGAATATATTATTCGCAAGGGGCTTATTTGTTTGCCATCTTGTTTGTTGTATATGTAATCCTTGCCGTTCAGGGCTTTATTTCATGGAAAAGATCTTATTCCTAAATTGTTAATTTAGAACAAGTCTAAATAATGGATTTACCTTGTGATAATGAAAGCCTATCCTTAATTATAATACAAGTCTTTTTATATTTGCGCTGAATAATAAACAGAAATATAGATTTCTATGGTTCTGCCTGATTAATCGACGTTCATATAATTTGAAGTTGAATTCTTGGGGCTGACATTTTTGAACAATACAAATTTTGTCAATGAAAAACGGAATAAGCAGGCTATCAACGATATCAGGCCTGATGATTTTCTCCAGTGTAGTATATGGTCAGGGTGCAGAAAATGCATCTAGCTTCTATACGAACCTTCTAATAGGAACACTTGGATTTGTAGTAATTGCTGTCTTATTGCAGCTGACGGATAACTTGCTTCTTATTGAGGCTAAGAAAACGGGAGCAGATAAGACAGGGCGTAATTTTTCAATTTTCCCAACGATTGGTGAGATATTCAAGAAACGACTTCCCGCACGTCTTGCTGGTGAGCAGGTTGTTCGCCTTGATAAGGGCCATGACATTTTAGTTGAAGGTGAATCGGTTGAAACGATTGATTCTAAGGTAAAGGCAAATACTTTTGCAGTTCAGCCTCCAAATTACAATGGAATAAAGCCAATCCCTAAACTTGTAGTGCAAGTTGGAGATTCAGTTAAGGCAGGAGATGAGCTTTTCTACGATAAGCAAAATCCAGATCTTAAGTTTGTCGCACCAGTTAGTGGTGAGGTAATCGCATTGAATCGTAAGGAAAAGAGAGCTATTAAGGAAGTAGTTATTCTAGCTGATAAAAAGCAGGAATTCAGAACACTTCCATCTATTGATTTAGAAGAATCAAGCAGAGAAGATCTTATGGCATTCATGATGGAGTATGGTGCTTTCGGCATGATTCGCCAGAGACCTTACAACGTCGTTGTAGATCATACTGTAATTCCGTCGAATATATTTATTTCAACATTTGATAGTGCTCCTTTGGCTCCAAATCTAAACTTTGTGATCAAAGGAAAGGAAGCTGCATTTGCGCAGGGTCTTAAAGTACTTTCAAAATTAACATCTGGTCAGGTTCATCTTGGTCTTGATGGTAAGTCTGAGAATAGTCCTTCACCCGCTTTCGTTGAGGCAGAGGGTGTTGAGAAAACATATTTCTATGGTGCACACCCTGCAGGTAATGTAGGTATACAAATACACCATACTGCTCCTATTAATGCCAATGATACTGTTTGGACACTAGATGTACAGGCAGTTGCAACTATTGGATCAATGGTAGCAGATTCTAAGTTCGATGCATCAAGACTTGTAGCGATTGGAGGAGCTGTGGATAATCCAACTTATGCAAATACATATATCGGTGCTAACATTGGCGAATTGCTAAAGGATAATGTAAGCATTGAAAAGCCAAGATATATTTCGGGCGACGTTCTTTCTGGTGAGCAAAAACAAACGGAAGAATTTTTGAACATTTTTGATGATCAGATTTCTGTTGTTAAAGAAGGAGATTACTACGAAATGTTTGGATGGTTATTGCCATTATCTCCTAGGCCATCGATTTCTAATACCTTCCCGAACTTCCTATTTAGGGATCATAAGTTTGAGGTGGATACGAATACGCATGGTGAGAATAGAGCTTTTGTAGTTACAGGACAATATGAAAAGGTACTTCCTATGGATATTTATCCACAGCATTTACTGAAATCTATCCTTGTAAACGACTATGAGCGTATGGAAGGATTAGGACTATTGGAGGTAGTAGAAGAAGATCTTGCACTTTGTGAGTTTGTTTGTACATCCAAGCAGCCAATACAAAAAATATTAAGAGAAGGTCTGAATACGCTTAGAGAGCAGTAATCAGAATTTGAAATAATTAATTGAGTTAAATCAATATCGAATCTTTTTGAAATGGACAATGGTTTAATAAAGTTTTTGAAGAAAATAGAGCCATCGAAGGATAAGAAGATGTTACACACCTTATTCGACGGCTTTTTTACATTCGCATTCACACCAAATGAAACAACCAAAAATGGTGTGCATTTGCGTGATGGTATGGATCTAAAGCGTACCATGATACACGTTGTAATTGCCTTACAGCTCTGTTATCTATTTGGTACTTATAATATTGGTCACCAGCATTTTTATGCATTAGGTGAGTTTACCGGTTTGTTTGATGGTTTTCATCTAAAACTTACACACGGTTTAGTTAAAATGTTACCAATCTTTGTAGTTGCCAATGTGGTAGGACTTGCAATCGAGTTCTTCTATGCAGCTAAGAAAGGTCACCCTATTGAAGAGGGGTATATAGTAACAGGTGCATTGATTCCTTTGATTATGCCACCAGACCTTCCTTTATGGATTCTTGCAATGTCAATCGTTTTTGCGGTTATATTAGGTAAGGAAGCCTTTGGAGGTACGGGTATGAATATATGGAACATTGCCCTATTGGCTCGTGTATTTGTATTCTTTGCATATCCGACTACCATCTCAGGTGATGATGTTTGGATTTCAGGTATAGCAAAAGAGGGTATCACGTATTCTACGGAATACACAATGGTACACGGTTGGTTAGATAATCTCTTCAGCTCATTCGGCTGGTCCGTCTTTGGAGAAGGAGGAGTCGTCATAGATGGTTTCTCTGGTGCAACACCATTATCACTTGCAGTAAGCGGTGGTTGGGAAGCTGTTACTTCTCAGTTCACAGTATCTCAGATGTGGTGGGGACTTATCCCAGGATCAATTGGTGAGACTTGTAAGCCGTTTATCATCTTCGGAGCTTTATTCTTGATTATAACAGGTATTGCCAGTTGGAGAGTTATGTTGAGTATGGCTATAGGTTGTGCAGTTACTGGTATGCTATTGAACGGATGGGGTGCAACGGAGTACATGGATATTCCTTGGTACTACCACTTCTATATGGGATCATTCCTATTTGCAATGGCATTTATGGCTACAGATCCTGTAACAGCTGCATCAACTAATACTGGTAAATGGATCTACGGATTTATGGCTGGTATGGTTGGATTGATCATTCGTGTAATCAACCCGGCATATCCTGAAGGATGGATGCTTGCTATTTTGTTCATGAATACACTTGCGCCGACTATCGACTTCTATGTGCTTGATGCTAACATGAAACGCAGAGCTAGAAGAGCTCAGGTAGCTGCTTAAAAAAAATAGTTAAACGCTTAAATTGAGATAAAAGTGAGTACAACTAAAATATATTTATTCGTTGCTTCAATGACTGTGGTAGTAGCACTTCTTCTGACTGGTTTCAGAATGGCTACAGCAGAGCAGGCGGAGATAAATGAAAAAGTTTTTAACAAACGTGCAATCCTAAAATCTTTAGCAGAAGGACTTAATGGTAATCTTGATGAGATTACTGATGAGGAGGTGCAGATGATTTTTGAGAAAGATGTGAAGCAGTTTGTGATCAAGGCAGACGGAACAGTTAACGAAGGTCTTGTTGCAGAGGATGTTAAGATGAAGAAAGAGGTTAAGAAGCCAGTTGAAGAGCGCAATCTTCCTTTATTTGTATATGCTAACCCTGTGTCTAATAAGACCTACTATATTACTGCAGTTCGCGGTAAAGGACTTTGGGACGAAATTTGGGGTTCAATTGCACTTGAAGAGGATTTCAATACGATTGTAGGTGTTTCTTATGATCATGCTGCTGAGACTCCAGGTCTTGGAGCAGAGATCAAAGACAACAGTGCTTGGGTAGCTTTGTTTACTGGTAAGAAAATCTATGATGATGCAGGAAACTTTGTTTCCATAAATGTCAGAAAAGGAGGAGCAATTCCAGGAAATCCGCATCAAGTAGATGCAATTACTGGAGCAACTATTACCGGAGATGGTGTTACCAAGATGTTGGAGAGCGGACTTCAATTATATGAACCATATTTTGCCACTCTAAAGGCTGGCATGTAAGATTGCCTTTTGGCAGTTTTCGTTAACGTTAAAATTTAATCTGTTATGGCAGAGACTAAAGTTAAAGAAGCAAAGGAGCCTTTATTTGGCAAAAAAGAGCGTAAGCTTTTGGTAGATCCTTTATTAGACAACAACCCGATTACAGTTCAGGTGTTAGGTGTATGTTCTGCACTTGCAGTAACGTCCCTATTGATGCCTTCGATAGTAATGACTGTAGCGGTAGTATTTGTTTGTGGATTCTCAAACCTAATTACATCATTGTTGAGAAATATCATTCCCAATGAAGTACGTTTGATTGCACAGTTGATTATCATCGCAACACTTGTAACGATTGTTGAGTTAAGCCTTAAGTACTTTGATTATCCAACGTACAAAGAGCTTTCTGTATATATCGGACTAATTATTACGAACTGTATAGTAATGGGACGTTTGGAAGCATTTGCTATGGGTAACAAACCTTGGAAATCTTTCCTTGATGGTCTAGGTAACGGTGTAGGGTATGGTATCATTCTTATTGTAGTTGCATTTTTCCGTGAGCTTTTTGGAAAAGGTACCTTATTCGGTGCTCAAATTCTTCCTGAAGGATACTTTGCAAACAATCTGATGGTAATGCCAGCAGCTGCGATGTTTATTCTTGCAGTATTCATCTGGATTCAGAGAAGCAGAAATAAAGAGTTAGTAGATATCTCTTAATTACGCTGAACTCAAATTTGAAAATACATTAATCAAGATAAAATGGATTTCGTTAATATTTTTATTAAAACAGCCTTTGTAGAGAACCTAGTTTTAGCATATTTCTTAGGAATGTGTTCTTACTTAGCAGTTTCTAAGTCAGTGAAAACTGCAGTCGGTCTTGGTTTAGCTGTAATCTTTGTATTAGGTATCACAATTCCAATCAATTGGATGATCAACGAATACCTTCTAAACGAAACAACAAACGTATTTGGAACGGATTTGACTTTCCTTCGATTCATTCTTTTTATCGCTGTAATTGCCTCTATGGTACAGTTGGTAGAGATGGTCATAGAGAAAGTATCTCCTGCTTTATATAATTCTTTAGGAATCTTCCTTCCGCTTATTACCGTGAACTGTGCTATTCTTGGTGGGTCATTATTTATGATCTCAAGAGAGTATAACCTTGGCGATAGTATCGCATTTGGTTTGGGTGGTGGATTTGGTTGGTTTTTAGCAATCGTATTTATTGCAGCAATTCGTGAAAAAATAAGATATTCCAATGTACCACCTGCACTTCGCGGATTAGGTATGGCATTTTTGTTAACAGGATTGATGGGACTTGCTTTCTTAGGCCTTTCAGGTATTGATCCAGCTGCTATCGGCGGATAATTAAGAAATCAATTTTCAACAGTAAAAAATAGTCTTTCGAGATGGAAATATTATTTGCAGTTATTGTCTTTTCAGCGGTTATTCTAGCCTTAAGTGCTGGTTTACTAGCTGCTAGAAAAAGGTTAGTTCCACAGGGTGAAGTTTCGATTATCATCAACGGTGATACGGAAAACCCTCGTTTAGTTAAGCCAGGTGCTACCCTATTGGGTGCATTATCTGGTGAAAATATTTTCTTGCCATCTGCATGTGGTGGTGGTGGTACTTGTGCTATGTGTGAGTGTCATGTACATGCTGGAGGTGGTGAAGTACTCCCTACGGAGATGAATCACTTATCTAGGAAGGAAGCCGCTGAAGGTATGCGTCTTGCTTGTCAGGTGAAGGTTCGTGAAGATATGGAAGTGCAAATTCCAGAAGAGATATTCGGTATCAAGAAATGGGAATGTGAAGTGGTTTCAAACTACAACGTTGCTACATTTATCAAGGAGTTCGTTGTAAAACTTCCTGATGGTGAATTACTTGATTTCGAATCAGGAGGTTACATCCAAATTGATGTTCCAGAGATTGAGTGTGATTTTAAAACGATTGATATTACTTCTCACCCAGATATGGGTAAGCCAGCAGATGAATTCCAGCCTGAATGGGATAAATTCCAATTGTGGGATCTTACCATGAAGAACGATGAAGAGATCTTCAGAGCTTACTCTATGGCTAATCACCCTGCAGAAGGAAATATCATCATGTTGAATATTCGTATTGCTACTCCACCATGGGATAGAGCAGCAAATGCATGGAAGCCAGTTAATCCTGGTATATGTTCTTCTTTCGTGTTCACACGTAAGCCTGGTGATAAGGTAACAATTTCTGGGCCTTATGGAGAGTTCTTCATTAAGCCTACAAAGAAGGAAATGGTTTATATCGGTGGTGGTGCAGGAATGGCACCGCTTCGTTCACACCTTTTCCACTTGTTCCATACAGCGAAAACAACTGATCGTAAGGTATCTTACTGGTATGGTGGACGTACAAAGCGTGAGCTTTTCTACATTGACGATTTCAGAAAGATTGAGGACGAGTTCGACAACTTTAAGTTTTATGTTTCATTAGATAATCCTTTACCTGAAGATAATTGGACGGTTAAAGATGATATCGATGATCCTAAAGGTGATGGATTCCAAGGTTATATTATGCCTGTCCTTTTCGAAAAGTATCTTAAAGATCACCCGGAACCAGAAGAAATAGAGTACTATTTCTGTGGACCTCCAGCGATGGCACAATCAATTTTTGATGCACTTGATCGATTAGGTGTACCAGAAGAGAATATTGCCTTCGATGATTTCGGTGGATAATAAAAAAAAGCATCTCGGATATTCCGAGATGCTTTTTTTATTTATGATAAATTTTTATTTCTACTCTTCGTTTTTCTCGAGCAGGTATATCTGAATTCAGTTCACCACCTCCTTCAATGAAAACCCTGTCTACTCGATATCCTCTATTCTTTAAGTACACTGCAACTTCGTTGGCTCTGTCTTCGGACAATTTCATATTGTAGATATCATCTCCCGTTTGATCAGAAAAGCCTTTGATCTCTATCTCTACAATCTGCTCCTTGTTAGGTAAAGCATCTAAGAATTCACTTAGATTTTGCTTTTCCAAGCCGTCAATCTTCTTTTTATTGAACCCAAAATAGATTAGGTGTTGTACCTTCTTTGTGGACAGTTCGTCTGCGGCAAAGCTTAGTAAGTCTGTTGAGTTGTAGGAACCTTGTGGTTTCAATGGCAGCAGAACGGAATACATAATGGAATTATCCCATTCTGGTATTTTTATGGTTTTGGTAAGGGCATCGAAGCCAAGTTCTAATATCGTCAGGTTCAATAGGGAATTCGAAGGGCTACAGATAAAGATCCGTCCATTGTTGTCTGTACTTAGCTTTCCTTCTTCCTCAGTGAAGACATCACAAATTATTGGTTTCTTAGTTATGGAATCGATTACAGTTAATTCTAGGTAGGTTACAGGGTCTGCATTAAGTACCTTTGGCAATTCAAAACTATATATATCCATCCCACCAGCTGCCTGGGAATCTTCTCTATCCGAAGCAAAATAACCAGTAGTGCCATTTGAGGACAGGTAAAACCCAAGTTCTCTATACGATGAATTTATAGGTGCCCCTAGGTTAACGGGTCTCTGCCACTTCCCTGAAGCGCCTTTCTTACTTATAAACATATCCTGTTCACCAAGTCCTGGATGACCTGTTGAAGAAAAGAATAAAGTCTTGGAGTCATTACTAATGAAAGGGGCTTCTTCATCTTGTGCTGTATTGATCTCTGCTCCGAGGTTTTCTGGTTCTGACCATTGACCATCTTCTGTCAGATAGCTGGTCCAGATATCCGACCCTCCTTGACCGCCAGGTCTGTTTGAGGCAAAATAGATTCGGTCGCCATCACAACTTATAGATGCTTGAGATTCCCAATAGTCTGAATTCGTCTCGCCGACTATAGATTCTATTTTCGATATCTTGTGTCCGTTTAATTCAGCAGTCCAGATGTCGCAGGTTCCTTTCACACTAGGACGTTCACAAGCAGTAAAGAATAGTCGTCTCCCATTTCGGAGGATAGTTGACATACCCTCGTTGTTGTTGGAATTAAATTCAAGGCCGACTGACTTCCCAATCTCCCATTTTTGATTCAGTTTTTCTGCATAAAATAGGTTTTCATCATTGAATTTGTCTTTTCTTCTAGTATAGAAAATAAGTTCTCTGTCATTTGTCAGGTAGGGAAAATACTCATCAGCAGGGGTATTTATATTCCTACCAATGTTGGTAACATCCCCCATGTTGCTGAACTGTCTGATGTCAATTGCAATTTCGATCTTGGTTCTTAATTCCTCAATTTTTGAACGGGCTTCAATCTCCTGTGTAATTTCTTGTTCCATAGAAACTCCAAATTCATGATTGGGCTGCTCTTTCATATTCTCAAACACCTGTAATAGTTTTAATGCTTCATCATATGCACCTATAACATACTTGACATTTGCTGCTTCATAGTATATCAGTTTAGATTCCATGGGATAAATACTTATGAATCTTGAAATCATAGCATCTGACAATTCATATTCATTTGATAATTCATAGGTATAGGCGAGACTTCGAAATGCTATTCCATTTTCTGAGTCTATATCCAGAACCTTTTGGAAGGTTTTGATTGCTTTTTCGTAATTATGGTTGAACAGATATTCTTGACCTTTGGCATTGAGCTCCATGATCTTTGTATTGTCCTGGGCTTGAAGTATAATCTGAGTCAACATAAAGAGAATGAGGAGTAATTTTTGTCTTGTTTTCATGATAAGATATTGTACGGTATATTGTTGTTTAAAATATATATTAAAAAATATACTTTAATATCTACTTAAGCAATTATTTTATGAAGGATTTAAAGTGTTTGTTTTACAACATATTTCTCTTGCAAAAACGTTACTTATTTCGTTCTTATTCATTTAATTTAATAGTGTAAGAACTGTAAATGAAAACGATCGTATGCCAAGGTTCAAATGGATATATTTAGAAGGAGATGGTGTCAATCATCATGTCGAACTTTTTCATGGGAGAATGAAAGGGCATGTATTGATTAGTTGTAATGGTACGATTTTGGTTACTGATTTTGATGTAAGACAAAGTAAGACCTATACTTTTTTTATCAATGAAGAACTCTGTAAGATTCATATGAATCGAAAGGGGCTCAAGTTTACCTACAGCTTCGAGATTGATAAGAAAGCAAATACTTCATTGAATCAATTGAGGCGTGAACGCCAAAATAGGTATAATATATATTTGGGCTTGATCATACTTGGTTTTGTTGCAATCTCTTATCTGGTTGTAGTATTTAATAGAAAAGTCCATATTGAGCGAACCGGTGTAGACCCCTGGGTTGCATATTCAGAATCAAGTTCTGTTTCCGACGAGTTGTATTTTGGTGAAATAGCTTATAATCTAGACGACCAACTCTTGATTTACAGTTCTATAGGTTCTGATACTTATTCTAAAAATCTGGATGGTTATAAAGCAATAAATGGTTGGCCTTTTGAAGTTGGACAAGAATATGCAGTTCGATTACGGAATGGAGACCTAGTTATTGACTGGCATAAACCTTCTGATAAAACATTAAATGATTTTAGGAGCAGGGTACTAGAACAATTGGATTATGAGGGATTGAAATTATATGGATATAATAATAAAGATTGTATGGATGCATTGATAGCAAATTATACAACTGTTTATGGCTTAGCATCATTTATGTTTTCAGAACATGAAAAAACTGAGAATGAATTCGCAAATAAGGAATCCTATATTGCACTTTTACGTTCAGATCAAATGCAGGAAACCTACAATCAAATATGTACAGATTCTTTATAATAGATCAGTCGTCTATTGTTATGGATAATTTGTAATTTTATAGAATCAATTTTGTTTTTAACCGACTAAACTAATTTTTGTGGAAGGATTATTAAGACATATTGAAAGTTTAATCTTTGTTGCTGATCAGCCTGTTAGCCTTGAAGAGATTCAGGAAACACTTGAGACAGCATTTGAACTTAAGCTCAAGCAAGAGGACCTTCTAATTGATATCAATTTGCTTATCAATCAATATGCGGATGATAAATACTCTATGGAGATTATCGAGATTGCAGGAGGCTATCAATTCTTAACAAAAGGTTCTTTCCACAACACAATTGGTACATTTTTGAAGAATAGAACCAATAGGAGGTTGTCAAGAGCTGCATTGGAAACTCTTTCTATAGTTGCTTACAAGCAACCGGTTACAAAATCTGATATGGAACGGATTAGAGGTGTGAGTTGTGATTATTCCATTCAAAAACTTTTAGCAAAAGAACTTGTTGCTATAGTTGGTCGAAGCGAGGGTCCTGGAAGGCCATTATTATATGGCACTAGTGAAAAGTTTATGGATTATTTTGGTATCAAAGGAATGAGTGATCTTCCCAAACCCAAAGAGTTTAGTAGGCCGGAAAATACGATTGGAAATATTGAGGCGATGGAGGATAATATTGTTGAGCCGCCTAAGGAATCGACAAATCCCGAGTCAAAAAATGTAGAAGAAACAGATAATAATGAGTGAGGATAAACCTTTAGTAAATAGAATTGCAAATTCAGGTATAATTACGCTTGATCTTGAAAAGTGGTACCCAGATTATGCTTTTGTTCATATTGATATCAAAGCGTATTTATTTAAAGAGCTAATCTTAAAGGAAAAGGATTTTCGTGCTGCTCTGAAAGATATTGATTGGGATATGCATAAAGGGAAAGTGATTCTTGTGTATTGTTCTGCTGATGCTATTGTTCCTTCATGGGCATATATGTTGATAGCAAGCTATGCAGCTGGTATCGCTGCAGATGTAGTACAGGCGGATGAGCAGGGATATCTTAATATGTATTATAGAGAGCGAATTGCTGCTCTTGAAGCGGATGATTATCTT
>Ga0206131_10006379_pt1 | contig 12084 bp, 10 predicted proteins | sample Helgoland_Spring_FD_148636 | JGI IMG/M metagenome (GOLD analysis project Ga0206131, IMG submission 148636) | Pelagic subsurface seawater microbial communities from Kabeltonne, Helgoland, North Sea - Helgoland_Spring_Bloom_20160517_1 | ecosystem: Environmental > Aquatic > Marine > Epipelagic ... | reverse complement strand
AAATTCCTTTAATGCCTTTCTTTTTTTCATTTATATACATCGTTAGAAAAAAATTGCTTTTGAAGTGAAAAGTCAAAATAATCTATTCAAAAAGTGATTGTTTTTAACCTTTAGCATTGGAAATTTATAATCCTGAAGTTAAGAATAAAGCAATAATAAATGAAAAAGTCATAAAGCAGACTTAATATTACCTTGTAAAGAATTTTTGAAAGGGTTCGTGCTGCTTCTACCAGCAAAGAAAATTTTTTTTAATTAGCTACTAAACAACATAAAAAATCAGGATTTGTTTTAATAAAAATGAACTCAAAAGGTTTAAGCACTATAAAAATAGCTTTAAATGAAGCTGATTTAAGATAAATTATTTCTAACTCAAGATTTGTAGTTCTAGACGTAGCCGGAATTAATAAAGAAAGTATAGGGCGACAAATGGCAAAAGCAATAAAAGTAAAGCTTGCAAGTATTCTGACTTAAAGACTAGAATTAAGTTTATCTCTTTTCTTAGTTTCAATAATATTAGTCTTTTTGACAGGGTGCTTTATTGATTTTATTTTGCCTGAAAATCTGTTAAGTAAGCGATTTTATTTATGTTTGAAAGAAGATTAATGTTGGTGTATCTAATTGGTTTACCATTTATTTTGTGTCAAATTTTCAAAAAAATAAAATGAACAAGTATTTATTACGAATTAGTTTTTATTCATTACTTTCTTTTTGCTGTATTATACTTGGCTTTTTAATAAGCGAAAAAGAATTTGATCAAAGTATAAAATATAGACTTGACAGACTTATTATTGCCAATAGTAAGACGACTAAAGACCACAAATTACTTTCTAAAAAATCTTTAGCTAACTCAATAGAATTATTAATTGAAGATAAAAATATTGAGAAATTAAATGATCAAAGAAAACTAGCATTAGAATTAGGAAATAAATATAGATATGATAAAAGAAATAGTAAATATGTTAAAGGAAAGCTAATACATAAAAATGATACTTTAAAAGTTAAATTAAGATTAAAAGGGGGTCAGAATGATCACTACAGAGACCTCTTAAAGTGTTCCTACAAAATTAAAATAGTAGATGATGGTAGTTTTTTGGGAATGAAAAAATTTGCTATTCAGCATCCACGTACTAGAGATTATATGAATGAGTGGTACTTACATAAATTACTCAACTATGTCAACGTTATTTATTTGCGATATGACTTTATTAATGTCACAATAAACGGAAGAAACTCTGGCATATATGCAATTGAGGAAAATATGCATAAAAATCTAATTGAAAACAATAAATTAAAAGAGGGTCCTATTTTTCGTTTTGATATACCAGGTGAAGGCCCTGTTTTCTATCATGACTTATCTCCCTATAACAAGAAGGATATTAAATCAGATAGTAATTTATTAAAGCAATATAAACATGCTAAAAAAATATTGTTCGAGTTTAGAAACGGAACAAAAAAAACTTCTGAAGTTTTTGACAATAAAAAAATGGCAAAAGCATATGCATTGTGTGATTTATCGGGACATCACCATGCAACATTCCCTTTCAATCTAAAATTCTACTACAACCCTACAACAGGTTTAATCGAACCTATCATATATGACAATCAATTGATTATTCCAATAGAAAATGAAGGGTTATTAGGAAACTTGAAAAGCGTTGAAGCTCCTATAAAAAACAATGGAGAAATACGCTGGAAAAATGATCCCTTTAGTGAAAGGCTATTTAATGATTCGGCTTTTTTTACAGCATATATACATTATTTAATTGAATATACTGATAACGATTGGCTTTCAGAATTTTTTAACAAGACCAATGAAGATGCACAAAATAAAAAGCAAATTATTTGGAAATCTTACCCTGAATATGACTTTAATAAAAAACGTATTTTATTCAAGAATCAAAAAACAATAAAAGAAATTTTAAGCACTTATATATTACCTGAAATAAAAGACAGCTCAATAATAGAACAAAAAGACAAAAAATTTATATCTATAAGAAACAAGAATAGATTGCCAATTGAACTTCTTTCTGTTTCAATTAATGGAAATGAAATAACTAATTGTTGCTATTTATTACAACCAAACTTCATTAATGAGTTGCCAAAATATCAAACAATTGAAATAAAAGATGAATTAAATAGTATTGTGCCTACGTGTTTTCAGAAAATTAATTGTCCAAATGCAGATGTTGAAATTAAATACAGGTATTTAGGAATAAAGGATATTAAAACAGCTAATTACAGCATGAAGATTAGCTTTAAAGAAATTCAAAGTCCACTTTAATTCATGAATTCTGTATTAAATCTTAATATAAATTAATTAAAGTCAACAAGGGCTTATAGAATTAAAAACTGGCTCTCTAACGATAATGAAAATCAATAACTAAAATCATGTTTTTTGTGGTGTTTAAAAAACTTAAAAGAAGAGTGTCATTTTCAATAACAATTATTCAAACGACGAGCAACAAACATTAACTCAAAAGAAAAGGTGAAGAGACAAGAAGAACAATCAAATAAATTTTTTCTATTGATGCAGTAATTCGAAAGTTTTAAATTCTATTTAAATAAAATTATTAGGGATAAAGTTGCTATTGGTATAGAAAACCTCATAAAAGATTTAGATTACCATTATTTTGCTATCAATGAAAAAACAGGACCAATTAAAGTTGATTCATTATTAAAACGAGAAGGATATAATTTTTTAATTTGTAATGGTCAAACTGCAAATAAACTTGACTTATTGTAGTTTTTTTTATGGGAAACTTAGAGAAAATTATTATTTAAGAAGATATAATGTATTCCGGGCAAAGTATGATATTGATTCATCTTTGGGGTTTATTGGTGATGATATACGATTATATGGAAATTGCAATATCTTTTAGGAAGAATCTCTTATGTGGGAACTAATTTTTATATGCAGTCATCCGATGATTGTAAGATAATAGTTAGTGAAAACTGTCAAATAAATCATAATATTTTTATTTATCCATCAAGCGCTGACCCCAATCAAGATTTCACTAAACCCAAGGTTAGGCCTTTAATAATTTAAAATCTTATAACCCTTCCAAATAAGAAATTTATTATGTTTGAATTTTATAAACTTTCAAATTTTGAATTGAGGTACAAAATTGTTCAAATAATCTCAGATACAGACAAGTCACTTGCTTTCGAAATTATCGCTAAAGGGCTAAAAAGAGCAAGGATTGATGTTGCTTATTTTCTTTTACAATCGGGGGAGAGTGATTTTTCATTATTCTTAAAAGAAAATGATATCCAATACTTTTTGATTTCAATTAATGGAAAAAAAAGTTATCCATTAGTGATATTAAAAATATATCGATTATTAAAAAAACTCAAGACTACTATCGTTCACACACATTTAAGAGATGCAACTTTACTAGGTCTAATTGCTGCGAAATTTGCAGGGATTAAGCATCAAGTCTACACCCGGCACCACTCTACTTCAAATCATAAATACTATCCTCATGCTGTGAAATGGGACCGTTTGATCAACTCGCTTTCGTCTCATATAGTCTCTATTTCCAAAAATGTTTCCGAAGTCTTAATTAATAAAGAGAATGTTCCCAATGAGAAATTGACAATAATTTATCATGGCTTTGAACTTGACAAGTTTAAAAACCCAAACACCTCTACAATAATTTATTTAAAAAATAAATATCATATTAAAAACGATAATCATCCTATTATTGGTGTAATCTCAAGGTATATCCACTTAAAAGGTCTCCAATATATTATTCCAGCTTTTGCAGAAGTAAAAAAAGAATACCCTAATTCACATTTGATACTAGCTAATGCTGTAGGTAACGATAGCATAGAAATTCAACAACTATTACAAAGCTCATTGAATTCAAAAGACTATACAGAAATAATTTTCGAAAAAGACTTACACCATCTGTATGGTATTTTTGATTATTTCATTCATGTCCCTATCAACAAAGAGATCGAAGCCTTTGGACAAACTTACATTGAAGCATTAGCCGCTAAAACCCCTTCTGTCTTCACTCTTTCTGGAGTGGCAACGGAGTTTATTATTCACGAAGAAAATGCATTGGTCGTTCCTTATTGTTCTTCTAAGGCTATTAGCACTTCATTAGTCAGATTGATAAAAAATAAAGACCTTTGTGAAAAAATAGTATTTAACGGCATTAAAAGTATTCAATCATTTTCCGCTGAAGAATATGTAAAACACCATATAAACTTGTACAATACATTATGTCATCAGAAAGACAAGAAATAAATAAAGTTAGTCCATGGTGGGGGGAACACCTTCATCGTTACGAAGAGGTGTTAAAAACTTTGTCAGGCAATGAAACAATTCTGGATATTGCCTGCGGATCAGGGTTTGGAACCCATTTGCTATCAACAAAAACAACAGGAACTGTTTATGGTGGAGACTTATCTATTGAAGCAATCAACTTATGTCAAAAAACATGGAATAAAGACAACCTTTCATATGAAATAATGGATGGCACCAAATTAAAGTTTGAGGATAATACTTTTGATGTCGTAGTATCATTCGAAACAATAGAACATACTATTAGGTATAACGAAATGATCAAAGAATTAAAAAGAGTAATAAAGCCAAACGGAATAATCTATTTATCTACCCCAAATATCAAAATAAATAGTCCAACCGGTCTTGTGACTAATCCCTATCATACTCAAGAATGGGACTATGAAGAATTTCAAAAAATTATTAATAAACATTTTAATTCTTATAAAATTTTTGGACAAAAGTATAATCGATATAAAAATAAAAAAAGCATTGCATTTTATATTGAAAAGCTACTCTACAAAAGAGGAATTAGAAAAATACCAAATTACATACAAAATAAAATAATGAATCTTTTTGGACAGCCTACAATTTATCCTTCATCTAGTGATTATACAATGATTGAAACTACCGCAAAAATTATAAGCTGTAAAACATTCTTTTGTATATGCAAGAATTAGCAAAAGGATTGGTTTCCATAATAATCCCTTGTTATAACGCATCAAGTTATATTAAGGAAACCATAAATTCTGTATTAACTCAAACTTTCCAAAACTTTGAAATTCTTTTAATTAATGATGGATCAACAGATAATAGTTCTAGTATTATTAAAACTATAAAAGATGATAGAATCCATTTAGTGGAGCAGGAAAACCAAGGTGTGTCTTTTTCTAGAAATAAAGGAATTGCTATGGCAAAAGGGGAATTCATTGTCTTTTTAGATGCTGATGATCTTTTAGCCCCAAGTTTTTTAGAAAAAAGGATTTTCACACTTAGTAAATCAGCAGCAATTGCTTGTGCTTCGAATGTAGTTTTAGTCGATGGGAAGGGAAATAAAATTGAAGAAGATAAAAAACATTTTGCGGCGAATAAATCCTCTCAAATTTTAGAGTTTAATGATGGGATTATAACGTGTCCCTCCTCCTATCTTTTCAAAACCGAATTTTTAAAAAAACATAACCTTTCTTTTAATAAAAACTTACAAAGTAGTGCTGATAAATATTTTTTACTGGAAGTTTTAAAACAAGGAGAAATTGAGTTAATTAATGAGTCTCCAATGAATTACAGAATTTTAAATGCCTCAATGTCGCATAAAATAACTAAAAACCTTCTTAAAGATCAAATTTCTTTTTATAATGAAACAAAAACATTTTTCGAAGACAATAATCGTGTTCCTAATTCATATTATGGGAGATTAAGCTTTACAATAGCTGCAAGTGCTTATTATTCAAAAGAATACTTTACTTTTTTGAAATATTTTTGTAAATCATTTATACTGTCACCAAAGACAATAATTGCTCTATTAATGAAATAATTGATGTTCTGGATTTTGTTTATTCAAAACATCAAAGACAATTCAATATTATCAACTTTAGCCATCTGTGGTATTATACTTTCCTTGCTCATTCCCGGAACCGAATTAATTTCAATTAAAAAGGGGGTTCCATCATTATTTATAATATAGTCCATTCTAACTATTCCTTTCATCCCTAGTATTCCGTATATCTTTTTTGTTAAAGCTTTTATTTTGTTGGTTATTTCTTCACTCAGTTCTGCTGGGGTTATTTCCTTAGACTTTCCATTGTATTTAGCATCGTAGTCAAAATATTCGTTCTCCGATATTATTTCTGTAATTGGAAGTGCTTTTATTCCTCGGCTGTTTCGATAGATTCCACAAGTAACTTCTCTGCCTACAATATTCTCTTCTACAATTACTTCGCTTCCGTGATTAAAAGCTTCTTTTATGGCTGGTAAAAACTCGCTTTCTTTTTTTACTTTTGAAACTCCAAAACTACTTCCGCCATCCGTTGGTTTTACAAAGCAAGTAAGCCCAACTTTTTTTAGTGTTTTTTCCTCATCAATTATATCCTCTGGCTTTATTAGTACAGCTTTTGGAACATTTATTCCGAAATTTTTTAAAAATTGATTGCAGTGAAATTTCTGAAAAGTAAGGGCCGTAATTGCTCCAGAAGAAGTGTTATAAGGAACGCCAACCATGTCTAAATAACCTTGGAGCTTTCCATCTTCACCCGGTGTTCCGTGGATTACTATAAAAGCATATTCAAAGTTATGTTTGGATCCGTTTTTAGTGTAGCTAAAGTCATTTTTATCAATAGAATATCTTCCCTCTTCATCATAGGCGGTCCATTCGTTTTCATCAATTAAAACTCTAGTGGGGTCAAACTTAGTTCTGTCTAGGTTGTCAAATACGGTCTTTGCGCTTTTAATAGAAATAGCCTTTTCTTTGCTATATCCCCCTTCTATAACCGCTACTTTTTTCATTTATTCAAATTTAATATAGGTTATTTAAGTTTGAAAGCACTTGTCTTCTAATTATTAACCAAAGACTGTTACTCTAATCTTATATTTGTAGAATATTTTATTTATGAACGTTGAAAAAAAAATTGTATTTGCCACTGGAAACCCTAATAAATTAAAAGAAATTAAGTCTGGAATTAAAAGTTTTGAAATTATTTGCCTAAAAGATTTAGGGATAACAGAAGAAATTCCAGAAACTGGAGACACTTTAAAAAAGAACGCGCTACAAAAAGCCAAATATGTTTACAACAAAACAGGTTTAGATTGCTTTTCAGACGATACGGGGCTAGAAATTGAAGCTCTTAATTGCCGACCAGGTGTTTATTCGGCGATGTATGCTGGTGATGACTGTAATGCGGAAAACAATATGAAAAAAGTTTTGCGAGAACTTGGAGAAACAACAAACAGAAATGCCCAATTCAAAACAGTAATAGCTTTAATTTTAGATGGAGAAGAATACTTTTTTGAAGGAGTGGTAAGCGGGGTTATTTTAAAAGAAAAGTCTGGAAAAGACGGGTTTGGTTACGATCCTATATTTAGACCTATTGGACATAAAGAGTCTTTTGCGAAAATGTCTATTGAGCAAAAAAATGAAATTAGTCACCGAGGGTTAGCCGTAAAAAAACTAGTTGAATTTTTAGCTGGTCTCTAAGCGTTTTGAATTGTAAAACAACATAAGTGTTCCAAAAAAAGAAAAAATGGTTACGCCAGCTTGTACTTCTAACATGTCGTCTGACATAAAGGCAAAAAACATGAGGATAAGATAAGGAACAAAAAACAGTAACATTCCTTTTTCTACTTTTAAAAAGCTGTAAAACATAATAAAAAGCCAAATGATAGTTCCTAGTGCTCCTAGGTTAATTGCTTGGGTAATAAACTGATTGTGTGCTAGCAGCTGATTGCTTTTATTAAGGTTGGTATTTCGGTTCTTGTAATATTTTTTGAATTGTGTTTTGGCGCCGCCTGGGCCGTGTCCAAATACTGACTGATTTAGGAAAATATCTATTCCTGCTTTCCAAAAAACAACTCTTTGATTGATGGTCTGGTTATTGGGGTCGCTATTTTTCTTTCTTGATTCCCTCTGATAAAGTAAAGATCTTATTCTTTTCTCGAAATTATTGTAGGCAACAGAACTGGTTTCTCCATTTTCAATCTTTTGTATTTCGTTTTGAGTTAGTTTACTTAAGCCCACAGAATCTTTGTTAAGTCCTTTAGAGGTTAAAAACCTATATAAGGTTGCCTTAACTGGTTGATTTTTTTTGTCCTTAGATTTAAAACTAATTTTACTTTTTTTATTCCAAGCCCTCTCTAATTCTTTTTGGGCAATGTTTTCCCATAAATAAAACCCATTCTCTGTAGTATTGTCTTTTAAGTCGTGTTGGTATTTTTCCCCTCCCAGGCTGTGGGTTAGTAAAGATCTTTCTTTGCTTTTAACGTGGTAAAAGTCGTTAACAGTTGCTGTTATATACAAGCCTACTAAAAAAAACAGACTTGCAATGCCTGCTGTATATGCTGTTTTGTGCTTGTTTTTCGATGAAAAAAGAAAGGCAATAAAAAGAAAAAGAAGAGCAAAAGAAAGTCCTAAAATGGCTGTAATAGTTGCTAATTTAAATATTAGAAAAAGTAGCCACAAAAAAATTATTACAGCTATTAATTTGCTAATTAGATTTTTAAAAGCTAAACATAAAATAAGTACTGCGGAAAAAGAAAGTAATACCGAGTATCTAATGTGTGACATAAAAATAGAGGCGTCTCTTACAGTTCCTGAGTCCTTTTTGGTAGGGAGAATCTCTAAACTAACTAGGTATACCCAAATAGTACTAACTAAAATTCCAATAATAAAAGTGGTAATAATTGTTTTCCACTCTCTTTTAGAAATACTAGTACAAGACCCTATTATTAAGGGAAGTAAGAGGAGTGGTAATTTTATTCTAAGTACGTTTAGTCCAATTGTGGTGTCCTTTGAAATAGGCAGCCAAAGGAGTTCTATCAAAAAAAGTCCTGAGAAAATTATGGGTAAATATTTTTGGTCCTTTATTTTTTTCCATTTTATTTGAAAATCTAGCTCTAAAATCCAGTTTAGGGTAAGGCCAATTAAAGAAACACTCATTGGAACCTTGCCCAGGCTTATGCTGGCAGCCAGACAAGAAATAAAAAAAACATATACTTTTCTATGTGTGGTACTTTTTAGCAATTAGTTAATGCCTAGTATTTCGTGGTATTTCGTGGTGTTTTTAAAAACGCCAATCGCTTGTTCTATATAAGGATCTTGTTTAACGGAAGCTTCCATTCTTCCTTTTTGAAAATGTTTTCTAGAGATGAATTCATTTTCCAAGAAAAACTTTATCTCTTTGTCGTGTTTCTTTAGGTCTTTAGAAAGATCTACTTTAAAAATACTGTCTAGCAGGGTAAAAACCCCCTCATTTTCTTCTACATATTTTTCCTTCTTCGCTATTTTTACAAACTCTTTTAGCTGTTGGCTGGATTCTGTTTGGTAATCCATTTTTTTATTTATTGCATAGGTCATAAACGTACTGTATGCTGTGTCTGACATCACGAAAGAATCAGGATGAAGAGAGTCTTTTTTATAATAGTTAATATTATCGTTTACAAAATCAAATATTACGTCTTTTACAAGAAGGTTTTGGGTAACAGCACTAAAATATTGTGGTTCTATTTTAATATCTGGCTCTACCCCTCTAGAGTCGTAAACAGTTCTGCCGTTTTTGGTTTTAAACTTTTTAACTAGGCTGTCTTCTATCTTTTTAGAGCTTCCCTGAACTGTAGAATAGTCTAGTTTTTGTATGCATCTGCCGCTTGGGGTATAATATTTTGCAACCGTTAGTTTTATTTGTCCCCCAAAACTTACTGGCTTGGTTTGTTGTACCAGCCCTTTTCCAAAACTAGTATTTCCTATAACTATTGCTTTGTCTAAATCCTGAAGGCTACCAGCCACTATTTCACTAGCAGATGCAGAGAATTCGTCTACCAAAACAGCCAAGGAAAGGTCTTGGGCAATTGGTAAGGCTTGCGTAGTGTAAGACCTATTCATTTCTTTAATTCTACTCTTGGTGCTTACTACCTCTTGACCTTTAGGAATGAAAAAATTTACAATCTTTACCGCTTCGTTTAATAGTCCTCCTCCGTTTGCCCTTAGGTCTATAATCAGGTTTTTAATCTTGTCTTCTTGTAATGAAGAAAGTGCTTTTTTAAATTCTACTGATGCTGTATTGGTAAAAGAAGTGAGTTTTATAATTCCAGTGTTAGAATTTATTTTTTTGTAAAAGTTAACAGCAGGAATTTGTATTTTTTCTCTTTTTACTAGCTTTTCTAAAGGTTGATTTTTTCTAATAATTTTAAGATTTATAATGGATTCTGCAGGGCCTTTTAGTAGGCTGCCTATTTCCTCTAATGTTTTATTGCTAATCTCTATTTCGTCAATGGTCTTAATTTCATCTCCCGGAATTAGACCGCTTTTTTCAGCTGGTGAGTTTTCATAGAGTTCAGAAATTAAAGTTTTATTATTTCTTTTTTTTATGCTTGCTCCTATGCCTCCATACTCCCCAGTTGTAGCAAACCTAAAGTCTTCTATTTGAGCTTCCGAAATATAAACAGTATATGGGTCCAAAGATTTTAGCATTGCATCTATACCTTTTTTCATCACTCTCCCTGGAAGAATTTCATCTACATAATAGTTGTTGATTTTTTCATAAACAGAAGCTACTAACTTTAAATTCTTGCTTATTTCAAAATAATCAGGGTCTGTTTTCTGACTGGAGGTCATCAAGATAACTATTGGCAACAGAAATAGTACTTTTAGTTTTTTAATCTTCATTATATAATACTGAAAAGTGTTGTCATACTTTTTTTTATTTCTACAAAGCTGGTTGGCGATTTAGAAACATAGGTTAAGGCAATTGCTTTTGTTGGCTCTTTTAAGAACAACTCTAAATTATTAAAATATATTGCATGCATTTGCCTTTTAATTTTATTTCTCTCTACCGCCTTTGGAATGTGTTTTTTAGATACGGCAAATAGAATTTTGTTTTTCTCAAAAGGCATGGTAGTAAATTGTAAGTGGTTTTACAGTTTTTTGGTGCCCGTTTTAAACAACTTGGAAATAACTTTTCGATTAGAAAGTATGTAGGTGTTTCTAAACATTTTTAAAACTGTTCGAAAAAGCTTTATCCTTGAGCTGCTTTTAAGTATTTGTCAATGGCCATGGTCATTGATGGCACGCCCTGCATTGGTGCTTTTATGTCTATTCTAAGACCTGCATTTTCAGCGGCTTTAACTGTCGTTTGGCCAAAAACAGCAATTTTTGTTCCGTTCTGTTCAAAGTCTGGAAAATTTTTCATCAGGGATTGTATTCCAGAAGGGCTGTAAAAAACGAGTATATCGTATTTTACCTCTTCTAAGTCAGAAAGGTCACTACAAACTGTTTTATAAAGAGTGGTGTTTTTAAATTTAATTTGATTTTCCTCCAGCTGATCTGGAATGTTTTTTCTTTGAATGTCTGAACAAGGAACCAAATATCTCTCGGTGTTGTGCTTTACGATAAGCTCCATTAAGTCTTTGAATGTTTGTTTGCCGTGGAAAATCTTTCTTTTTCTATAGACTACGTAATTTTGTAAATAGTATGCGACCGCTTCAGAAACACAAAAATATTTCATATGATCAGGTACGGTAAACCTGGTTTGTTTGGCAATTCTAAAATAATGGTCAATGGCCATTCTTGAAGTAAAAATTACTGCAGAATAGCTAGACATGTCTATTCTTTGTTGCCTAAAATCTTTTGGGTCTACGCCTTCAACGTGAATAAAAGGCCTAAAGTCTACTTTTAGTGAGTATTTTTTGGCCAAATCATGAAAAGGGTTTTTATTACTTTTTGGTTTTGGCTGGGAAACAAGTATGGATTTAATATTCATTTTAACTACAATTTAGGTTAAAGGCTAAATTTCTGTCAACTAATTAAATAACTAAAAATTAATACCGCTGGTAAAATTTCAAGTGTGCAAAGGTAAAAAATTATGTGTAAAAATGAAACTGTCTCATTTTTGGCTGTGTTTACCAAAATTACAAGTCTAATTGTTAGATATAAAAAAACAATGCTAATTAACCCCAGGTTTAGGGTTTGGGTCAATTGTAATGAAATTAGGTTGTGGTAGGTTATTTTGTAAAGAGAGAAGGGGAGAGAAAGCCATCCAAGATGAATAACCATCACCACAAAAGAGGTGTAGTAAGTTTCTAATAGT
>Ga0206131_10006374_pt1 | contig 12099 bp, 4 predicted proteins | sample Helgoland_Spring_FD_148636 | JGI IMG/M metagenome (GOLD analysis project Ga0206131, IMG submission 148636) | Pelagic subsurface seawater microbial communities from Kabeltonne, Helgoland, North Sea - Helgoland_Spring_Bloom_20160517_1 | ecosystem: Environmental > Aquatic > Marine > Epipelagic ... | reverse complement strand
ATATGATACTTTTTTAGAAAAATATTCATATGAGATGACAAGTTCTAAACAACAAAACCTATTATTAGATTATCATACAAATAAGAAAAATAAATATAATAATACCATATATCTTACATTTTTTGATGATATAATAAATTATTCAAAAAAAAAAAAATTAAGAGAAGACAGCACCATCAATATTTATTTCCCTGCTTTGGCAAAAAAAAATATTCTTACAAAATATTTATTTGAAGAGGCTTACAACGAGTTACTTGAGTCAACAAAAGCAATGATTGAAAGTGAGGATTGGGGTAGATATCAAGAAAATGTACATAGTATGAATAATCATTATGAAGAAATTAAAGAAAAAACACACGGAATAAAACATATTGAATTCACGATAATTAATAATAATGAAAATATAAATCTTCCTATTGATATACTATTTAAGATTATTCAAACAAGCGAGGATCTACCGATAATTAAATATAATCCAATCAATAAACAAGAACGAATATATAGATTATTTTGCAAAGGTAAATCAAAAAATGGAAAAAATATTCCACAATTATCAAAAAAACAAGTAAAAACAATAAGTAAACAATTAAAAAGATACAAAAGTTTATCGTTAATGATGGATACTGAAAATGGACGTTTATATATTGATATTTTATTAAATGGAAACATTCGCGTTTCATATACACCCACTAAAATTATAGATAAAGAAATCGTCGATGAAATATTAGAACCCAATATGAATAAGTTGATTGAAGTCATCACTAGATATTTATCTCAGACTGGTTATCATTTAGAACCATTTAAAAGTATATTTCATGAAAATATCGATATTCAAATGCTGGATTATGTATATAATTTTCCTTTGACAAAAAATATAAATTTTAAAGAGTATTCTAAATGTATATATTCAGTATTTAATGTCATTGAAGATAATTTAAAAGGGGATGCCGAACTTAGATTTAAAAAAGTATCTGATTATAACGAAATGGCAGCCATAGATGCCTATATTGTAGAATTATTTAACCAAGGATATGGTCATAAAGATCTTATAAAAGAATTAGAAACCGAATTTAATTTAAAGAAAGAAACCGCCTTAAAAAAATTAGAAGCATTTTTAAAAAATGTAGATGTAATTGAGAAATCAAACCGCCGTGTGAAAATTAGAAATAATCCTGGAATTAAAATACTTGTAAAGAGAAATAAACATAGCAAGGAATTATCATTTAATATAAAAAATATACAAAATATTAATTATTTGATACTATTTGATAAATATATAGAATCATTGTATAAAATCGTTCATGATGATACAATGAAATGCGATACAAAAATAAGTGTTAAAACAGTAAAAGAAATGACAAAAAAAGAACCAAAACAAAATAAATTAGTAGAAAAAACAATTATAAATGGCGAATTAGTAGTGAAACAAGTTAAAAAAAAAACTCTTTTTGGATTTGATTCAAGTGATTCAGAATCAGATTCCGATTCAGAATCAGGTTCAGAATCAGGTTCAGAATCAGAATCAGAATCAGATTCAGATGTTGAACCTATAAAAGCAGTAAAAAAAATAGAAGATTATGATATTGATGGTATGAAATTAAATAACCCTAATCCATTTGCAAGAAGAATGGACGTGTATGAACCCAAATTATTTGTAAAAGATCACCAGGTGAAAGGCACAAAATTTAATAGTTATTCTAAAACCTGTCCATGGCAATATTCAAGGCAACCTGTAATACTTTCACAAGAAGAGAAAAATTTAATTGACCAAAAAGATAAAGAGAATGGTGATAAGTCTTATCATAATTCTATTGCTTATAAATCGGAAGAAGGAGGTGAAATTTTTCATTATATTTGCCCCCGTTATTGGGATTTGAAAAATAATACAACTATAAGTGAAAATCAACTTTTTAAAAAGGGGGAAAATAGATATGACGCAGAGATAAAGAAAAAAAAGGGAATTATACCACAAGATTCAAAAGTGGTTCCCCCAGGTCATACCATTTTCGAGTTTGATAAGGCTAAGAATCGCGATAAAGACGGAAACTACATTAATAATACACCTGGGTATCTTGAACAATCTAAACATCCAAAAGGTAAATGTATGCCTTGTTGTTTTAAACCAAAAAACAACAAAAAGGGTGAATCAGAACAACACAAAAGAATAAAACAATGTAATTCAATACCTTATGTTGCGGACGAAGATGCGGACGAAGAAGTAAAAGGTAAGATTACTGAAGAAAGAGATGTTTTTAAAGCAACGGCTCCGTGGGATGATTATTACGAAGCATTAAAAATTTTTCATAAAAAATATAAATCGATAGATGTTCCAAATGCTTTTCCACGCGGTTCTGGCGATTATCCACGCGGTTCTGGCAAAAAATTAAAACTTGGTAAATGGTTTAAACATCAACGCGATAATTTTGATACAAATGAGAATGAAGAACAAAAAAACAAATTATTAGAATTAGGTATTTTAGATATATTTAATGAATATATTGTAGGTCCCCATACTTTTCCTACAGAACAATATCGTGTTGGTAGTTTACCTATTGCTATTCAAAAATTTTTAGATGTTCAAGATAATAAATGTCAAAAACTTTCTAAAATGAAAGAAGGGTCGTCTTGTTTTTTAAGATCTGGTATAGAATATGATGAAAATCGTTCATTTCTTGGTGCAATGGCAAATGTAATGTATCGGTACAAAACTATTAATAAAAAATATAAGGAAAAAAAAATAAATGAATATTTTAGTATAGATGATTTTATCAAGTATATCACAGAACATTTAACGATCGATATTTTTGTTCAGTTACAAAAAGGAACTTTAATACATACATTTTACGATAAAACCTATCAAGTAAAAGAAAAATATGAGGATAGTTTTTTAAGAAAAGAAATATTACATGATGATAACAACCAATTTAAAAAAATATGTAATGCTTATGAAAAGTTCATAGAATATTTAAAAGATAAGACAAGTATTATTAATTATGAATATCTATGGGATTTGTTTAGCATGCAAAGTAAAGATTTTTTTATTAAAGGTTTAAATATAGTAATCTTAGAAATAACGTTTAACGATAAAACAAATAATGTAGATATAATTTGTCCAACAAATCATTATTCCGATATTTTTTATAGAGATAATATTTCAACTATATGTATAATTAAACAAGGTAATTATTACGAACCCATTTATGATACGAGTTATAGAATAACAAAAGCACCAGAAAAACCAATAAATAGAAGAATAATAGAATATAAGTTTTTTTCAATCACAGATAAACCACTTGAAAGAATATTAAAGAGTATAAAATGTAGTCCTATATATAATGATATATACAAGTTTAAAAGGGCTCCTACATTTGAGAAACTGAAACAAATATTTAAAACAAAAATACAAAATAAATTATTAAATAAATTAGGGGAAATTGTTGGAATAAAAATAAAAGAAGGGTTTATACCTTGCGAACCATCATCTCTTAAGAGTAGTGGGTTGAACACACGTATTCCTTATTCTCCTACATTTTTAGAAGATTATGACGAATGGATGGATTATAATTCAACAAAAAAATATCTAACAGATATTGCAAAACGTGAAAAAATAAATTGTATGCCAGTCTTTAAAGTAAAAGAAGATTCTCTTATTGTAGGTATTCTTACTGAAACCAATCATTTTATTGAAATCGATCCACCAGAAGAGAATGATATCGATGATGAATTAGAAAGAATAGAAGGTGAATCTTATGGCAAAATAAATAAAGAACTTATTCAGAACCAACCCGATGTGGAAAGACAAAAGACCGTAAAAGGTATCGATTTAGAACAAAACTTTTATAATATATTTAGGAACACTGTGAAACAAATTATTCATCGTAAAGAAAATAAAGAAATGAAAGAAGATATTGAATTAATACTTAAAAGTGAAGATACCTATAAAGATAAATTTATCAAAATCCGTTCTATATTAGAAGAAATCATAACTCCTCATGTTCATTTTGAAGATTATGATGAAAAAATATTAAATGAAATTCACGAGGTAAGAGTCTGTAACAAAGAATTATGTGACGATGAAAAAAATAGATATTGTTTATCTAGCGGAGACAAATGTCAATTAAAAATACCAAAAACAAATTTAATTCATGGTGGAGATAATATAAATATATATTATGGTAAAATTGCAGACGAATTTGTAAGATATAGTCGTATTAGCAGTTTTATATTAAAAAAAAAATCATTAATGTCATTTCAAGAAATAGAATATGATTTAAATGAGAATGAAATCATATTATTAGAATCACTAGTTGATGATTATTATAGTGATATTGACGACATTCTATTAAATAAATATGTGAAACAAACAACTTTTTATACAACAAATCCTTACGATAAACCCAAATATTCAAACGACTTATAGAGTTATTAATGTAAATCCTTCATCTTCTGTAGGTTCTTCGTAAGTTTTATTATATAGAGTGAATGTTCTTTTTGGTGTTTTTTCCATAACTGGTAATGAATCATTAATTTTTAATACTTCTTCAAGAGTTTTTAAATGGTGAATACACGTAATAGAATATTTATGTTTTTTAGCAAAATCAACTATTTCTTTTCTCTTTTTTTTATTGGAATTTGTAGAATCGATTACAACCGATTTTCCTAATTTTATTTCTTTTAGTGACAATGATTTGATTTTAGCTATCTCTTTTTCTTGAACCAATGAATAATTATCATTTTCAATAATTTTACTCGCCATTTCGCTTCTTCCACTATTTGGGAAACCCATCATCATAATAATCTCTGGTTTATCTGTATTTAAGAATTCCGACATATCAGACGCTTTTGGAGATTCAATAGGAGAATATCCTGTAAAACCATCTTCCTTGACTTCTTCTGCGCCTTTGTATTCTTCCTGCGCTGGTTCTTCAACAGGTGGTTCTTCTGCTGGTTCTTCTGCTGGTTCTTCTGCTGGTTCTTCTGCTGGTTCTTCCTCAACAGGTGGTTCTTCTGCTGGTTCCTCTACTGGTTCTTCAACAGGGACTTCTTCCAGTAATTTAGAACCATCGGATAGATGTGAATTATAAATTTGTTCTATGTCTACGCTTCTTACTTTTTTATAAATAAATGTTTTATTTAAAAACGAAATTTCTTTTTCATAACCTTTCATTTTAGGAGCTGCTCCATATTCTTTGCTTTCCCTCGCTTTCTTTCTCATGGAGGCAAATAATTCTGAAAATGAATACGAATCATCTAATCCAAGTTTAATGAGCTCATCTTTTTTTAATCTTAAAAATCCATAATTCTCCATAATTCGGTCTAAATAATCATAATGAATTAAATATTCTTTGAATACTTTTTGGAAGGTTTCTTGATATATTTCAATCGTCATTCCTAATGAACTTTCATCCGGTTCTAGTACATCTTCACTAAATCTTCTTGTAATTTCCCATAATTTACTACCCTTTTCATAAATTGCATAGGATTCATTTTCTTTTACTTTTTTGTCTTTAAACAATTTTAAAATTTTATTACCATCATAAGCACAACCAATAAAATACCCACCCATTTTTACATTTTCACATACATTGCGAATAAATGAATGTAATTTATTTTTATTTTCAAACATATAATGTAGTGCAAATTGTATCGAACACACATCAAAACCATCTTTCCCTACACCATAATTATCATGTACATTTTGACCAATGATTTCAACATTCCTACCACCTTTACCCATCAAACCATCAGATATATTTTTTGATCTTTCAACAGCAAACGCTTCACCATTTCTAATATTCTTACTTGTGTCCCCTTGTAAAAACATTGCATCATATATATCTTCCTTCATCTTTTTATGATTTAAATATCGACTACATACACCATTCATTCTATTTTCAATATTGTCTTTTGATACATCAATACCAAATACATATCTTAAATTTGTATTATTCCATTTAGGAATATCACCTCCTTTTCCAACAGCCATATCTATTAATGTTCCACCAGGTGGCGATACACATGTTATTAAATTTTTTTTTACATATAAATTATGAAAATCTCTTAATGGTTTCATAAAATCGTTTCTATTTTGTTGAACGTAATAGATTTCATCGCTTATTTCTTCTTTTGTAATCACTTCTTCTCCTTTTAGGATATTTTCGTGAATCGGATGATGTATAGAATGCCAATTGCTGTCGGCAACATGAAATGCATTCCCATAATTTTTTCCACCCTTTCTATATTCCATTGTTTTATCATATCTAACACGAAGTGGTTCCCAGTTCCACCCCTTAACTCTTTCCATATTATATTTAAATTCAACAATCATATTATCTTCAATGACTTCTCCTTCTTCACTCATCATTCTTAGAACCCCATCATTCCCATTTTCCAGTTTAACATTACATAAACCAGCGTTTTCGTCGAATGGAGTGGTAGGATAAAATCGTTTTGGATGGTATTGTTCTTCATTTTCATCTTCTACGAAATCAACACTATTGTTAAATACATCTAAACAAGGATTTACATATCCGTGTTTCTTTTCATCAAACCCAACACATAATACTATCTGTTTATATTGCTTTAAGGCAACACCTTCAAGATTTGTTCCAGGTTGAAATGAATGTTTTACCACATCTTCTCCGTTTTCTTTTTTTGTTGAAATTAAGAAATCAATCGTATTATATTCAGGAGGTTTCCATTTGAATGAATGTTTCCAAGATGTTTTTAATGGTTTACTTTGTTTTCCATTTTCTTCCCCAACCCCTAAATGAATTGGTGTAAATATGAGTCCATCAGTTACATATTGATATTTATTTTCTAGAACTTTTTTACAGCATTCAAATATACTTCCTTGATATTCAAAATTCTTACATTCTAATTTAAATGTGTGTGATTTAATATCTAGGTCCTTTACCATATAATTTAATAATGTTAATCTAGAATCGTGTTCATTAATAAATTGTTCTCCTCTTACATTTTTTTTGTTAATATAATAAACATCAAATGCAGCATATAAATTAATATAATTATGTTTGGAATCATGTAAAATATGTTCTCCATCTAGTATTGAATTATATGATTCAGCATTATCACTCGAAGCACCGGTATATTGAATATTCATATTGGTATCGATTAGATATATTTTACCACTTTTTGATATATATAATAACTTTCTATCACCGTCTGCCTTTTCTGTCACTGAATAATTGGTTAATACCGAAATGCTTCCTTCTTTTTCTAATAAATTATCCATATGAAGGGTCGACGAAGAAGGTCCACAGAAATGTTTTGGTAAAATTTTACCTTTGTGTGAATTTCCCCATATGACGCGCATATATTCGTCCAAAATATCTTTTTGTTCTACATCAGAAATAGGATAATTGGTGGATTGAATTCCGCTTAAAACAATTCGTATCGAAGTTCTTACCTTTTTTATAAGGTCCTCCAATTCTACGTCTTGATTTAATAATTCAATTTCCACTTCATATTTTTCAGATGATTCTAATACTCTTGATTCTTGTAAAGAATAACTTGGTTTATATTTTCCTTTTTTGTTCGTGGAACTCTTAACAATACTCATATCAATCTTCAATGGATAATCTTTATGTGTTAATGTATAACGGTTCATATACCGAAATGTTTTTTTATTTTCTTTCCAGTTATCAATTAGTAATTTAGTTTCTATATCACCTTCATGTAATGGAATTTCATTTGCCATTCCAATGCGAAAATTATAATTAGGAACATCAATAGGACGAATAGGAATATCATTATTGGAAAAAGGAATTTTTTTATACATTTTACTAATTAAGTTTCCATCATAAATAATATGATTTGATTTACAATATTGTGTAATTTGTGACATTCCGGAAATTTCAGTTCGAATATCAGACATAGAATATGTCCCTTCCTCACTTCTGGTCTCACACATAATTCTTAAAATATATTCTGGTTCAGATACATTAAACCCTTGAGAAATAAATTGTTTGATTATATTATCATACTGAATCTTGGTTATAGGTTCTTTTCCTTTAATAGTTCCAAAACGAATTTCATATTCCAACTCATCATTCATAATTTCTTTATAAAATTCGAGAGATTCATTTAAAGTTTTGGGGGTTTTCATTGTACCTTCCATTATATATTCTATCTTATTATATTTATATTCAATTTATTTTTTCAATAATTTCACAATATAAAAGTTTTTTTTGTTTTTTTTTAGTTTGAATCATAATATCAATGTCTAACTTAATTGCTATATTTTGTAATTCATCTAATTTATAATTTGAAAAAGAACCTATCGGTTTTTTTACATTTTCAATATGATAATATGAATCAATCATATTCATATATTTTTCTTTCATTTGTATTACTACCTTATCATAATAAATAATATGGGGTTCACCATCACTATAATGAAAATGGTAATACGTTCTATTTTTTATTAAAATCACACTTAAATTTTCAATTAAACACATGGCCCGAAACGTTTCTAAATTAATATTTTCTTCATTGGCTAATGTTGATTCTATATCTTCAATGTTAAGTTTATTTGCTTTCAGAGATGTTTTATTTTCTCTTATTTTTGTTATCATATTAATTTTAAAATCCTTTTCCATCTTAAATATAGAACCATATGCATTAAAACTTTCGTCTTTGTTGCCATTTAGAATATAATAAAAACACCAAAAGAGTCTATCTTTTTCTTTTGGTGTAAAAAAATCGTCTTCCACTTTTTTTTCATTTTTCATTTTATTTGTTTTTTTAATCGTTTTAAAAAAAGGATCATTTAGACGCGATAAATTATCATTTGTGAACATATATTTTTCTAATTCTTTTTCCATTATATAATTTAAAATAATATGTTTAAATTATATTCTTAAAAATATCTTTCTTCAATTGTATTCTGCTTTTCTTCCATTTTATGTATATCTTTTTTTTGTTGAATAATGTAAATATTATATTCATTTAATTCTTGGATGATTTTTTTATCTAATTTTGATAAATTTATAAAGGTTCCATTATTATTTTCGGATGTGTCCACGTTGTTATTCTTAATAATTTTTAAAACCTGAATTTGTTGAGAAAAATCCATTTTTTCAATATCATTTTTCAATTCAATAATACTATTCATAATATTTAACTGTTTTAATTCTTAAATTGTTTATTCTTTTAATTTTCTTTTCGGTTTCATCTTCTTTTTTTCATTTAAATCGGCAATCACCGAAATATATTCATCATTTAATTCGTATCTTTGCCCAATGACCTTACATATTACAATATCATCTAAATTTAATTTATTTAATTCTTCAATATTTGAAGTATAATCACGATTAATAAATAGAACAATTGGATTATAGTTATCCTCTACTTCACAACGAACACCTGCTTTTGTAATATTTTTAACTTTTGATTGAATTAACATACCTTGATATGGATTACATATTAGACATTCGACAATGATTTCAAATGTTACGTATTTACCACTTAGATTCCCATTAGAATATTGAACAATACGTATTGAATCCTTTTTTACATATCCTTCAATAATACATTTGCCCTCTATCTCTTTCTTAATTTTAAATTCAAGAATTTCTTTTAGATTATCATTAATTTCCCAAATCAATAAATTGATTCGCTTCGAAATTTGAGATTTAACATAAATATTATCGATGCTCTCCATTAATGATATATATTATTTTATATTATTTATTCAATTTATTTGTTATATTTAATTCTAATTTTGATGCCAACCCAGAATTAAAGAAATAACTTTTTGGTTCTATTATATCTAAATATCTTAGAGTTAATTCTTGTATTTGACATACGACTGCTGCCGTAATTTTTTTCCCCCCAATTTTACTTTCATCATTCATTTGTTTGTCATGACTTACCAAATCATTATATAATACTAATGCTCTCTTTTTTCCTTTTTGTAAACATCTAGAACCACTATCTTTTTTATTTGTTATATTTTTTGTTTTTAATACTGAATGTTGAGATGCATTAAACATGAAACCTATAATTTTATTTAGTTTTGTTTTATGAGGTACATATTTATCATTTATTTTACCATATTCTTTTTCTATATCATGGTCATCTTCTTCAGTTGATTTTTTAATTTCATTATTATGAATTATATAAAATTCTGGCTTATTATTTCTTGATAAGAGTATACTTCTTTTTTTTGTAGGTATCATAATCTTTTCCAAATATAAATAAAATTTATTTGTAAATTTGTCTCTTTTTGTTTTTAATAGATGGTTTATTAGTAACAGTTGGTCATCTATTAATAATTCATCAAACATATGGGGTATTAATAATAGTTCGTTCATATCATCATTTACTATATTATATTGCCCCACAATAAAGTTATAAGATTCATTAAATGTTTCATACCATTTATAGTCAAGTTCCATTATTAATTCATCTTTACTAATTTCATCTTGGTCTTCATTCATTGCTACATTATAATTATATTCCATTACTTTCAAGATTAACTCTAATCTTGAATCTTCAATCACTGCCTCTTTCTCTTTTAATATTTCTCTTAAATATGGATGTTTATAAGGTATGGGCATTGTAAAGTCCTCGATTGAATCTGAATTACTTAGTTCAATCGGTTTAAATATATATAAATCATTTACATTGATTAAATTACCTATTCTTCCAAATTGGTCTTCAATAAACTCTAATTTATCCTTTACCATTTTATCTAACGCCCAATGTATTTCTTCGAGTGGATATTCTATTTTTTTTGTAATTTCGTATATTAGCATATCTCTTCGATAAAAAAATCTTTTCTTCATAGCTGTTCTTATATTAGAGATAATACCATCTATATTTCTAGAAATAAATTCCTTAGTATAACTTTTTTTATGAATATCTTCATCTTTTATTGTGTCAATCGGTTTACACTTATAATTACAATCTTCCATATAATCACAAACAGATGAAAAAGGTTTATCTTTTATAGAATAATTTTCAATACGTTGGTCCTTTAAATAATGTTTGGAGGATAAGGTCATATTGATTTTATAATCTTTGAAATTATATTGTTCCTTATTCATTAAACAATCAACAGCTCCTTCTTTTAATGCCCTAGAAACTAAACCAATATTCACACATTTGTCTTCTGCATATTTATATACATACATATCGGCAGATTGTTTTTCTTTATTTAATAATAAAGTTCCATGTAAAAATATCATTACATTTCTATCCTTAAGTTCTAAATCTTTGTGACTACAATTTCTTACGGCTCTCCCAATAATTTGTTCATTACGATTCATATTGTACCAAGGATCCATAATATGAACTTGTCTTATGAATTTAAAATCTAATCCTTCTGCTCCTGCCTGAGATATTAAAACGACCTTCACTTTATTACCATTTTTATTATCTATATTCGTAAGTAATTTAAGTTCTGTAATATTATTTGGAGACAATTGAGGATCACCTGATATAATTGAATATTGACCATGATGATTTTTTCCATCATCCCCCTCAATGTTATAAGGTGCTGTTTTATGTTTTTTATGTAATAATGAAGGTGTATCTCCACATCTTTTAAATCCCAATTCTTCTAATGCTAACGCCATAGGAACAATGCCACCATCAATATATTGAGAATAAACCAATACAACACCTACTGAACCTTTAATATTATCCAATATTGATTTTATTTTACAACTATAGTCTCCAATCTTTTCATAGGAAAATATTCTTTCTTTTTCGTTTATATATTCAAAATTCGCTTTATACTGAGGTTTATAGGATGATTCGTATTTCATAATTCGTTCTAACCCGGTTTTACCCAAAAGTTCATTTATATCATAATCAGGTTCATTCATATTGGGATCAGGAAATACCATATTTAATGCTTGAATTGGTTTTTGTAATATATTATAACCGAATGATTCCATATCTTTAAAATTTGGTATATCCTCCATTGCTTCTAATATTTTTTGGTAGCCTTCGTTTTGATAGTCTCCAACTTCATTCATGTAAACAGAAATATGTTTTAGTGTATGATTTGAAATATTAATTCCACCATTCATTTGTATTTTCGGTTTTATTGATTCTCCATAGGTTTTA
>Ga0206131_10006373_pt1 | contig 12100 bp, 8 predicted proteins | sample Helgoland_Spring_FD_148636 | JGI IMG/M metagenome (GOLD analysis project Ga0206131, IMG submission 148636) | Pelagic subsurface seawater microbial communities from Kabeltonne, Helgoland, North Sea - Helgoland_Spring_Bloom_20160517_1 | ecosystem: Environmental > Aquatic > Marine > Epipelagic ... | reverse complement strand
CTACTGTCCCTTCAGGGAGTTTGTCAAAAGCTGTATTCAATGGGGCTAAAATTGTCAATGGTCCCGCATTTACGACCGCATCCTCAACACCAGCAGCTTCAATGGCTGCTACTAAAGTTTTGAAATCATCTAATGATTTGGCCACCTGAAGGGCATTTTTTGCGGATATCGAATCTACAACAGCTGACTGCCCTTTGCCGTTGTTGCTAACAGATTCTTTTTTGTCTTGACTATTTTCTATTTTTTTGCAGGACAAAGCAAAAACACAGCATGATATGATACAAGATAAGAGTGCTCTATTTTTCATGTGAAATACATTTAAAGTGGTTGAATAACAGAACAAAATTACAATGGAGGTAATCTAAAAAACATGATAAATGTCATTGACATAATCACACAATATTTTTTTAAAGTAAACCAGTCTTGTCAATGAAACATTTGCCAAAAAAAATGCCGAAATATAAAGTGAAAATCATTTATTGACTTACAATTTCCTTAATCGAAAGGCTTGTTTTTCAAGATAGATTAGTCAAATAATTTATTTCCACAAAACCTAATATTAAAATCAACCTTGATAGTTTTAATAATGCATCCTTTACCGCTGTGATCCGTGGTAAAAAATAGGTAATACTTACCACCATCTTTGAATTTAAACTTTTTACGAATGATCTCTGTGCGATCAGGAGCATTACGTACTTTAAAATTGGCTTGGCTAAGCGTCATGGCTTTAAATCCTTTTAAATTATAAGCCTCTACTTGTAATACCCGGTACGTTTGGCCTGGAAATTCAACAAATTGATTTGACGTGTACAAATGCGTTTGTGGATGAATTTTAAATAGTCCCAATGGGCTGGAGATATTGTGATGAATACTGGCTTTTAGAGCAGAAGCTAAAGGCTCGTAGAGAAACCTTTGAACCTCTGATGTCTCAATAGATTTTGATTGAATTGGCCATGTTTCAGAATGGCTCCATACACTGTTTTCAGTTAGGTTAACCGCATGTATTTGTGGCAATTTGTTTACGTTTGAACGAAGCAACCACAACAATTCTTTAACCTCGTTATTCACTGCTACAACATAAATAGCCTCAACCTGTTTCAGCTGTTTTATTCCAAGACTGATGTCTAAAAACGGTGCTGTTTTGAGCATAATGTTCTTAGTGTGTTTGAATAGTAAATCAATGTTTTTTAGAATATTAGGTGTGCAATCTTCAAGTTTGAATACACGTTGTTTGGTTTGGCTGCGTCGTGCAGGATCAAGGTAAACCCAATCTGCTTTTTCGGGTAGATGACTAACAAGTTCTATACCATCAACACAATATGTATTGATGTTGTATTGTCCCAATTGAATGAAATTATGCTTTGCGATTTGTGATAATTCTAGATCGATTTCACAATGCGTTACTTGTGCAATTGATTGAGCTAAATAATAGGTATCAACGCCATATCCACCAGTGAGATCAATGAGCGATTTACCCTTAATTAAACTGCTTTTGAAACGCGCTGTTATTTCTGAAGAACTTTGTTCAATACTCAATTTAGGGGGGTAAAGTATACCTTCTGTATTAAACCAAGTGGGTAATTTCTTCTCACATTTGAATTTTGATGACATCTGATCCAACAACACTTTAGTGTCAATGTCTTCAAAATATGGGCCATTAAGAGCTATTGTCGGCAGGTCATCCCGGAAGTGTTCTTTGATAAAGTCTTGGACGTCTTCTCGAAGAATTGGATTTGTCATCCTACAAATTTTTGGTCAGCCCTTGCACTATTTTATTCTGAGAAATAAAAGTCTTAAGAATCACTTTGACAACAGTATATGCAGGAACGGCAACGATCATTCCTAGAATGCCAAATAAGAGTCCAGACGAAAGAATGACTATAAAAATTTCCAATGGATGAGATTTAACACTTTTAGAAAATATAAATGGTTGACTGAAAAAATTGTCGATTAATTGTCCGGCCATGAATCCTATAGCAACCCAAATCACTTTTGGTAGAATGACTGTACTAAAATCTGCCTCAATATTGCTAATCATGGTCAAAGCTATCATCAAAACTCCAGCAATCATAGGGCCTATATAAGGAATGATGTTAAGTAATGCACAAAGGAGGGCAATGACAATCGCATTTTTTATCCCAAAAATGAGAAGCACTATGGCATAAAAGACTAATAGAATTGAAATTTGGAAAATCACGCCAATAAAATATCGTGATAGAAGATTCTTAATTTTTACAAACGAGGACTCAAAGCCTGATTCCCATTTGGTAGGGGTGATTGTCATTAAAATACGCTCCACCAAGTCGCTGTCCTTTAAGAAAAAAAAAGCCATAAAAATCACAGACAGCATACCAACGCTAAGACTACCGAATCCGCTTACAATGGCATTGAAAAGATTCGGTATGATATCAAAATCGACTTTTGAAAGGAGTTTTGAACTGTTTAAGCTTGTACTTAAGTCGATGTTTCGATTACTCAAATAGGAGATGAGTTCACTGTATTGTGCTAAGATGGTGGTTTCTAGTTCTTCAATGTTTAATAAAGATAAGTTTTCACCTTGCTCAACCACTAAGGGAATAAATAACTTAAACAATCCTATGATTATAAAAACAAATAATACCATAGTAAATAATGCTGCGCTGCTATTCTTGAATCGTAATTTAGATTTAAGAAAACCTACAATAGGACGCCCGATAAGAGCCACCACGGCAGCAATAATCATGTATAGTAATATTGTCCGAAGGGCATAAAGGAAATAAACCAATAGGGCGATACCGATCATTACACCAACGGCTTTTAAAATCCCTTTTGAAATATCGTTTGAATTCATAAATTAATTTTTAAACACATAACTGATAATATTTGCTCCCATTTTTAGGGCAGTTTGCCGAATGGATTCAGGGTCGTTGTGAATTTGTTGATCTTCCCAACCATCACCTAAGTCACTCTCAAAAGTAAATAAAAGTACTAATCGGTCATTAATTGTAATGCCAAGTGCTTCAGGAGGTAAACCGTCATGCTCATGAATTTTGGGCAACCCATTTGGGAAGTCGAAGGGTTTTTTAAATACTGGATGATCTTTTGAAATAGATTCCAAGTTATGATCAGGGAATACTGTTTTTAAAGCTTTTTCAAGATAAGGTCGCATACCATAGTTATCATCAATATGCAGAAATCCTCCTGCCATAAGATAAGTTCTAAGGCTTTTTGCTTCATTAGCATTAAAATATACGTTACCGTGACCTGTCATATAGATATAAGGATATTCGTATAAATCTGGCCCCGCTTCAACTGTTTTCGGTTGTTCATCGATTTGGGTACTTATATTATCATTGCAAAATGAAATAAGATTGGGCAATGCCGTTGGATTTCCATACCAATCGCCACCTCCACCATATTTTAACACGGCCAGAGTCTGGCTATAACTACTTGTTATTAAAACCAAAAAAAATGGCATCATAAGGTATTTAAAAAGTCTCATATACGGCATTGGTTAAAGTGCAAGCCAATAAAGCCGCAGTTTCTGTTCTAAGTCGATGATCTCCTAGATGTATGGGTTCAAACCCATTAGCTAAAGCCATCTCAATTTCATCTTCCGAAAAATCCCCTTCCGGACCAATCAGTATAAGTGTATTTTTTCTTGGGTTGACCACTTCCTTTAAAAGTGTTTTAGTACCTTTTTCACAATGCGCGATCAACTTGTTACCTTTAAAATCTTGACTCAAAAATTCTATTAGTCTTGTTGTTTCATTTATTTTTGGAAGATATGTGCGCAAGGACTGCTTCATAGCCGATTGCACTATTTTTTCTAATCGCTCGATTTTCAGAATTTTTCTCTCGCTGCGTTGCGTTAAGATAGGAGTAATGCTAGTTAGGCCGATTTCAGTGGCTTTCTCCAATAACCATTCGAAACGGTCTGTCTTTTTTGTTGGACAAACAGCCAGATGAACTTCTGTTGAGTTTGGGGGTGTAAAGCGCTCTTTCCTAATAATGACTTCACAAATTGATCCCAATTGACCACGAATTTCACAATCAAACAAATATCCCGAGCCGTTTGTAATAAAAAGCAGGTCACCAGGATTTTTCCTTAATACTTTCAAAATATGCCGACTCTCAGCCTTGTCAAAAGAGTGAGTTTTTGAGCCAGGAATGATTTTTGGATCGTAGAATAGTTGCACGACAATGGTTTGAGTATTCTTCAAAGATACCAAAACTTAGATTCTCTTGATGATAATTTAAAATTTAAGTCTTGCACTCACATGAAGGTTGTTAGAACCGGAAATACCGCTTTTAAGTTTCAACTGACCTGCTATTCCAATCATGGCTGCATTATCCGTTGTGTATTCAAATTTAGGTATATAGGTAGTCCAGCCATATTTATTTTCTCCAGAACGGACAGCCTCTCGAATGCCGCTATTCGCCGAAACACCACCACCAATGGCGACATGATTGATGCCCGTTAATTTAGTGGCCTTTATCAATTTATCCATAACAATCTCGACAATAGTGTATTGAATTGAAGCACAAATATCATTGAGGTGCTGGTCGATAAAATCGGGGTTGGTTTGGGTTTCTTTTTGCAAAAAGTATAAAATAGCTGTTTTTAATCCTGAAAAGCTAAAGTTTAATCCATCGACTTTCGGCTTTGGAAAAGAAAAAGCTTTAGCATTTCCGAGCTTTGCTCGTTTGTCAATTTCTGGACCGGCGGGATAACCTAAATGAAGTAATTTTCCGCTTTTGTCGAAGGCTTCGCCTATGGCATCATCAATCGTCATATCGAAATAATTATCAACCCTCACAATTTGAGTATGTCCACCAGAGATGGTTAATGCTAAAAATGGAAAAGTTGGGGACTGATGGTTGGCGTCATCAATGAAATGAGCGAGGATGTGGCCTTGCATATGATTTATTCCAATTGCTGGTATACCCATACCTTTAGCCAATCCTTTTGCGAAGGAGGCACCAACCAATAAGGACCCTAATAGACCTGGGCCTTGTGTGAATGCAACTGCGTTTAAATCACTTTTTGAAATGCCTGCTTGTTTTAAAGCAGCATCAACTACGGGAACAATATTCTGCTGATGTGCTCGAGACGCCAATTCAGGAACAACACCACCATATGCTTCATGTACTTTTTGGCCAGCAACCACATTGCTCAATACCAAATTGTTACATAATACAGCGGCTGCTGTATCATCGCAACTTGATTCGATGCCCAAGACGTAAATATTTTCTGACATGGCTTTAACAGTTAGGCATAATAGTTGTTATTTTGTGTAATTCAAATGGACTAACAAAGAAACAAAAAATCGCTGTTAGTGCGCAAAGCTTGTGAAGTTTTAAAGCGTTATAAATGCAAAAATGACCGTTAAAAAAAACAAACGAATTTGGAAGTGGATAAAACGGAGCATTATTGTTATGTCTGCTTTAGTTGTGTTACTTTCCTCTTTACTATCTTTTGATTTTATCCAAACCGGTTTGGGCCATTATGCAACAATAAAATTGAATGAGCGGTTTGGTACAGATTTTAACATAGGTAAACTAACGTTCAACTTCGGGGGACAGATTGTGTTTAAAGATATTCTCATCAAAGATCACAATCAGAATGAGTTAATTGCTGTGAATCAGCTTGAAACTTCTATTTTAAGTTTTAGCAGTGCTGTTAGAAATAATTTGCACTTTGGGGCTATTGATCTGGACGGCTTAAATTTTAATATGATAACCTATTTAGGAGAGGAGGAGTCTAATTTAGACCAATTTGTAAATAAATTAGCGGTTAGTCCTAGGTCAGACAAATCAAAATCAACTTTCATGATGACGGCAGAAACTATTAATATTGAGAATTCGTTCTATGTCATCAAAGATGAAAATAAAAATAGTCAAATTGATTTTGATGAATTGTTTTTGACAACGTCTGATTTTCTCATTGAAGGACCGAATGTTTCGATGATAATTGATCAATTACGTTTTGTAAATCAAAAAGGGTTTCGTGTCAAAAATTTTTCATCTGGTTTCTCCTACACCTTGACTTACATGATTTTTAAGGATATTAATTTAACGACTGAAACATCTGAAGTTAATGGTCAACTGCGCTTTGACTACAAACGAGAGGACTTGAAAGACTTTAATAATAAAGTTAAAGCTTCTGCGAATTTTGAGAACATGTCTTTATCTTCTGAAGATTTGAGGTTGTTTTATGACGGATTTGGCAAAGATCTGTTCATAGAGGGGAACTCTAAATTTCAAGGGTCACTAAATGATTTATCGGCAAAAGATGTCGATTTTACTTTTAGTAATTCGGGTCAATTGAAAGGTGATTTTCAATTGAATGATCTTTTTACAGCAGACCGCCCATATCAAATTTTCGGAAAAATTGGTCAGTTTGAAGGCAATCAAAACATGATCTCTTTATGGTTACCAAATGTTCTGAGTCCAGAATTGGAAAAATACATAAAACGAGCTGGTACGATTCAGACTTCAGGTGATATTTCTGTAAGCGCCTATGAAATTGATCTTGATTTGAGTTTGACCACTTTTTTAGGCAGCCTCAATTCTGATATTTCTATTTTTCCTCAAGCAGAGCACATTTCTGGAACACTCAGTTTGTCTCGTTTTGACATGGGATCTTTATTAAATGTTGAGAAAATAGGAAAGGTGTCAGGTTTTTCCTCTTTTGACACCAATGGCTTCGATTCAGCTTCTTTTACAGCTAACATCGCAGGAGAATTAGATCGGATAGACCTCAATAGTTACGTCTATGCCAAAACTTCTTTTAGTGGCAAAGCCACACCCAAAGCATATACTGGTCAGGTTAAGTTTAGAGACCCTAACCTGAATGCCAATTTTGATGGTTTAATATTGTATAATGGCGGTCAAAATCAATATAAATTTGCCGCACACGTCTTACAATCCAATTTAAAGGCACTAAATATTGTAAACAACGATAAAGAGTCTGTGTTTTCTGGACATATGTTGGTTGATACTGAGGGTAAAAATGTTGATGATGCTTTAGGTATTGTATCTTTTTATGATATTTCCTATAGAAATCAAGACGGTAATTATGTTTTTCAAAATTTTGACATCACTGCAGCTCAAGAAGAGGATTTTCGCATCCTCAAAGTCAATTCGCCTGAAATCATCTCTGGGCAGATTAAAGGTCTATTTAAATTATCCGAATTGAACAAGCTGGCAAGCAATGCACTAGGACACATTTATGATATTGGAGACGAGTATGTGGTAACACCGAATCAGTCATTGGATTTTGATTTTGTGGTTTATAACAAAATAGCCAAAGTCATTTCTGAGTATCTCAACATTGGAGAAGATGGAACTTTACGCGGTCATTTAGAAAGTGATTCTCAAAAATTTAAGGTTAATTTATATGCGTCACTTATTTCATCCAAAGGCTTTTCTGCCGATCATATTTCTTTAGAATTAGATAATGATAATCCTTTATATAACACCTTTGCTGAGATAGGTCAGTTGCGCACACCTTATTTTAACGCTAAAGATTTAAGCCTAATCAATGTTACACGAAGAGATACCCTTTTCGTCAAAACCCAATTTAAAGGCGATGGAGCTGCATCAGATCGATATGATGTGAATCTTTATTATACAAAAGGTGAACAAAACAAATCTATTTTAGGATTTAGAAGATCTAACATAGTCTATCAAAATATCCCTTGGATTATAAATCCAAATCGAGATAACAATCATAAAATTGAGTTCGATAATACTTTTAACAACCTCCAAGTTTATCCAATCACTTTGGTACATGATGAAGAACTCATCCGCATGAGCGGTGAGGTGTTTTCAACAGACGAAAAATCTTTCGATATTGATTTCTATCAGGTGAATTTAGAACATGTTTTACCTAAAATTGACAAGTTTGAAATGTCAGGAATTGTTAATGGTAAATTGTCTTTGTTTCAAAAAGATGGTACTCTAAGTCCTGTGGCAGATATTTCAGTTGCAAATTATATGCTTAATGGCTTTGGAGTGGGTGCTTTTGAAACACAAATAACAGGGCTATCTGCTAAAGAATACGCTGTAAAAGCAATTTTAGCAGATGACTTTTTAGAGACTATGACAATAGATGGGACAATCAATTTTGACAATACAGCTCAAAATCTAAACTTAGAATTACAACTCAACGAAGCATTGTTAGACCCCTTAACACCTTTAGGAGGTGAAATTATATCAAACATTAGAGGTGATGTCTCTGGAATGGTATTCGTTTCTGGTGGATTTGATGCACCTCAATTTGATGGCGACCTCGTTTTAAAAAATGCGGGTATGACTGTACCTTATTTGAATATAGATTATAGTTTTCAAGGGAACACAATGCTCAAACTCCAAGAACAGTCTTTTGGTATTAGTAATTTGGAATTGGTCGATACTGTTTTCGAGACTAGAGCCGAAATGAATGGTTTTGTAAGGCATTCTAATTTTAAAAATTGGATATTGGATCTTGATATTTCATCGGATAGAATGCTGGTTCTAAATACTAATAATGATAAAAAACCCTTGTATTATGGATCCGCTTTTGTCGCTGGAGATGTTGGAATTAAAGGCCCTGCTGAAGCTTTGATTATCAAGGCTGAAGTATTGACAAAAAAAGGGACAACCTTTATTATCCCACTAAATGACACCCAGATTTTGAGCAGCAGTAATTATTTAAGTTTTTTAAGTCCTGACGAAAAATTCAACACCGATGCTACTAGCCGTGTAATATCGGAAACTTACTCAGGACTCGAACTCGATTTTGATCTCGAAATTGATGAAACTGCTGATATAGAAATTGTGTTAGACGCACAAACTAAAAGTGGTATACGTGGATATGGAAATGGTGGACTTTTGGTACAGATTAACACCAATGGAAAGTTCAATATGTATGGTGATTTTATTGTCAAAGAAGGTGTTTATAATTACATTTATGAACCAATTATACGAAAAGAATTTAAGGTTAATCCTGGAGGAACAATAGTTTGGGATGGTGAACCCACCAAGGCAGCGATTAATGTCACTGCGGTCTACAGCCAGCTTCAAGCTAATCCTTCCATTTTATTGGATAATCCAATCAATCGAAGCATTCCTGTGGCGGTCGAAATACAATTAAGTGGTCAGCTGGAAAGACCAGAACCAACATTCGATTTAAGATTTCCGAACGTCAATAGTGCTCTCAACTCAGAGTTAGGATACCGTTTGAATGATAATGAGAGCAAGCAATTTCAGGCTTTATCCCTATTGGCAACTGGAGCATTTACCAATCAACTCAGACTCGACGAACAGGCTGTATATGGGAATCTGGTGGAGCGGGTAGCGGCAGTTGTAAATTCTGCGCTCTCAGGGGGTGATGACGTTATTCAATTAGGATTGGACTATCAAATGGGTAGAAAAACTCAAGACTACATAACAGAAAACCGTGTGGGTGTTTCATTGTCTGGTAAAATAAGTGATCGGGTGTTATTTAATGGAAAAGTTGGTGTGCCGTTTGGTGGGGTTAATGAAACTGTTGTAGCGGGTAATTTTGAGATTCAGGTACTGCTTAATGAGGAAAGGACACTTACTCTCAATATTTTTAACAAAGAAAACGACATTCAAAATTTTGGAGAGGCCATATTCTTTACTCAAGGCGTGGGTTTATCCTACGATGTGGAATTTGATAACTTAAAAGAATTGCTCCAAAAAATATTCGATTCAAAACAAAGTAAAAAGAATACAAAAGAGGAAATAAACAAAAAAACTTCTACGGGTCCACTCGAGGGTTTTATGACATTTGAGAAAGATCAATAGGTTGTAATGTTAAAAAATAATGGTTCAAAGCATAACCATAACGAGTAAGTTTATTAGATTTGCCTCTCGATTAAAATATGAGATCAAAAATTAAAAAAATTGGCGTTTTTACATCTGGTGGCGATGCCCCAGGCATGAATGCCGCCATACGGGCTGTTGTCAGAACTGCTGCTTTCCATAATATTGAATGTCTCGGAATTTATAGGGGTTATGAAGGAATGATTGAAGGTGACTTTAAACATTTAACGGCTCGTAGTGTGAATAATATTATCAATAAAGGAGGTACGATACTGAAATCAGCGCGATCTGAGGCTTTTAGAACGTCAGAGGGGCGAAGTGCTGCTTACGACCATTTGGTTAAAGCTGAAATTGACGCTCTAGTGATAATAGGAGGTGATGGCTCATTTAATGGCGGACTTGTTTTTCAAAATGAATTTGAGATACCTGTCATAGGAATTCCAGGAACTATAGATAATGACATAGAGGGAACCAATTTTACTATCGGATATGATACGGCCTTGAATACCGTGGTTGAAGCCATCGATAAAATTCGGGATACAGCCAGTTCACATCGCAGACTTTTCTTTGTTGAGGTTATGGGTCGTGATGTCGGTCATATTGCTTTAAATGCTGGTGTTGGTGCTGGCGCAGAAGAAATACTCGTTCCCGAAGAAAATCTTGGATTAGAGCGGTTATTAGAATCCTTGAAAAGGAGTAAGGACACCGGTAAATCATCGAGTATTGTTGTCGTAGCAGAAGGCGACAAGACTGGTAACAATGTCTTTGAACTTCGCGACTATGTTGAGGCTCATTTAAAGGAATACGAAGTTCGTGTATCTGTTTTAGGACATATGCAGCGCGGTGGATCCCCAAGTTGCTTCGATCGTGTATTAGCGAGTAGAATGGGCGTAAAAGCCGTAGAATCATTAATAGAAGGTCACAGTAACGTGATGGTAGGAACCATCAATAATCAAATGGTTTTATCGCCATTAGAAAATGCTGTAAAAGGGAGTACAAAAATTAATCTTGAATTATTAAGAGTGTCCGACATTCTTACCATTTAAATTTAAATATAGAATTAATGACTAAAGTAAAAATTGGAATTAATGGTTTTGGCCGTATCGGACGGATTATGTTCCGCGCAGCTATGAAACGCAATGATGTAGACATCGTTGCGATAAACGATCTCCTGGAAGTCCAGCATTTAGCTTATATGCTAAAATATGATTCTGTTCATGGAAATTTTGATGGTACCGTTGAAGTTGAAAATAACCAATTGGTTGTAAACGGTAAAGTTATTCGAATTACTGCGGAACGTAATCCTGAAAACATCAACTGGGGTGCTTTATATATTGATGTTGTTGCAGAGTGTACTGGTATATTTACAACATTAGAAAAAGCAGAAGCCCATTTAAAGGCAGGCGCAAAGAAGGTAGCTATTTCAGCTCCTTCAGCTGACGCCCCAATGTTTGTAATGGGTGTCAATAGCCATAAAATTAAAGCAACTGATACCATCGTGTCTAACGCCTCATGCACAACCAATTGTTTAGCACCAGTTGCGAAAGTTTTAAATGATGAGTTTGGACTTGTCGAAGGATTAATGACAACGATTCACGCTGCGACAGCCACCCAAATGACCGTTGATGCACCTTCTGCCAAAGACTATCGTTCAGGACGTTCAGCCTTAAATAATATTATTCCTGCTTCAACAGGCGCTGCTAAGGCTGTAGGAAAAGTGATTCCTGAATTGAATGGTAAGTTAACAGGCATGGCTTTTAGAGTACCAACTGTTGATGTTTCTGTTATTGATTTGACGGTACGACTGGATAAGCCAACTTCTTACGACGCCATTAAATCAGCATTTAAAAATGCCTCTGAAGGGAGTCTGAAAGGCGTTTTGAGTTATACAGAAGATGCAGTAGTCTCCCAAGATTTTGTTGGAGATGCTCATGTAAGCTGTTTTGATGCGTCAGCAGGAATCGAACTGAGTCCAACGTTTTTCAAAATTGTATCGTGGTACGACAATGAGTATGGCTATTCTTCAAAGCTTGTAGACCTTATGGTTCATATTGCCTCTAAGGTTTAATTCAACGCCAGGTGATAGTTGTAGCAGATAGTGGTTCAACCAAGTGTGATTGGTTGTTGGTAGACGAAAAGGGAACACCTTTATTCGAAAAGCAACGTACAAAAGGTTTAAATCCTGCCATTTTAGTGCGTAAAAAATTAAAATCTACCATCTCGAAAAATAAAATAATGGCTGATCATCGTGAGTTGGCTACTCATGTTTATTTTTATGGTGCGGGCT
>Ga0206131_10006364_pt1 | contig 12113 bp, 14 predicted proteins | sample Helgoland_Spring_FD_148636 | JGI IMG/M metagenome (GOLD analysis project Ga0206131, IMG submission 148636) | Pelagic subsurface seawater microbial communities from Kabeltonne, Helgoland, North Sea - Helgoland_Spring_Bloom_20160517_1 | ecosystem: Environmental > Aquatic > Marine > Epipelagic ... | reverse complement strand
CAAATAAGGTTTTTATATCATTGTTTGCTATATTCTTTGATTTCATATATTCGGTCAGCTTTCGTTCATTCTTACCTATTTTTACAATGGCATTTTCTTTAAACTCAGTATATTTCTGTTTATCATTGTTATTTGAAAATATATTCAAGAATTCATCCAATTGAATAATATTTACCATATTTGTTACAATATACCAACATTAATTTCTTGGTTATTTTTCCTATATTTGAATGTTTCCTATTTCATATTCTTGATAATTCTCTGAAAAGAAATGGCATCGCTCAAAAAAAATGGACAAAAATAAATGTCCAATTTTCATTTCCCCAGAATAGTTTTGTAAAAAGCATCTCTAAAAAATGGGTTCTTACCATAATGCTGCAAAAACGTATTTTCAACGATTAAAGTTGTTACCGAAAAAAATAAGTATATTATACGGCAAATGATTTAGGAACCTTTTCTGTCATTATTATAGAGTGACAGATCAATGACGGAAAAAGTTCCAGAATCAATGCATAATTATTGTTGTTCTATATGTGACTATAATACGTGTCGTAAATCACAATATGACCGACATTTAACCACTGGAAAACATATCAGAATGACAAATAATGACGAAAACGTTCTAAAAAGTTCCAAACCATATAGCTGTGAATGTGGTAAAACCTACAAATATAGACAAGGGTTATTTACACATCGGAAAATATGCCACTTCCAATGTTCTGATAATGATGATAGTTCAATTAGTCAACCAATGACGAACAATATAGATGCGACACTTGTAATGGAATTGCTCAAACAAAATAGTGAATTCAAACATATGATGATAGAACAGAATAGACACATATTAGATCAAAATGAAAAGATAACAGAATTAGCTAAGAATGCAGGCAATAATACTATAAATAATACTACTAATAATACAACAAACAATAATAAGTTCAATCTAAATTTCTTCTTAAATGAAACATGTAAGGATGCTATTACAATGAATGAATTTATCAATTCTATTGAAGTTACAATGGACGATTTTATTAGAACAGGCAAAATTGGGTTTGTAGACGGTATTTCTAGTGTTATGGTAGAACGCATTAAAGGAATGGAGATGCATACACGTCCAATGCATTGTACGGATTTGAAGCGTGAAACAATATATATCAAAAATGATGATGCATGGGAAAAAGGCGATACCGATAAGACTTTACTACGTAGGGCAGTAAAGAATATAGCGAACAAGAATTATAGACAGTTGAAACCATGGTTTGATAGTTCTCAACCAGAAGTAGATCAAATAGGAACAGACGAATATGAAGATTACTTCCAATATTATAAGTCGGCACTAGGAGGCTGTGGAAAAGAAGAGGATAGAAAATTTGAAGATAAAATAATCAAGAATGTATTGAAAGAAGTTCTTGTAGATAAATAATCAAGATTTCCATAATAACTTCTTCTAGATAAGAAAATGTAAACACATAAATAATGATAAAAATATTATTATTTATGAAAAATATAAAATTTAAGCAGATTTTTTACCAACGCTGATAAAGCCATCATCGGCATCAACAACGTTTTTTTCATCCGGTTGTTTACGGTTACGAGGCTGAGTATTACGTGTTTCACACATTAGCTCACCTCTATTAATGCCAGTAATTTCCGTAGCCTTATATTCATGAGGACCACTAGTAGATTTCGTACGTTCAAATTCAACATATTCACCTTGTACAAGATATTTATATTGAGAATTTGCAACATTAACCGCAGAAAAATGGACGAATATATCGCATTCTTCATTATCAATAGTTGATGTAATAAAACCATAACCAGCTTTGTTATTAAACCATTTTACTTTTCCTGTAAGACGCAGTGAATGTGTTTCGTTATCAGAACTCATTGTATATTATAATATATATTATATCGTTTTATACCCTTTGCAATAATATAGTGTTTACATATAGAAGGAATGAAAATATCGGGAATAACTAAAATAAGAATGTCAACTATATTTAGTATATCTCTATTATTTGCAGCAATTTTAATCAGCTTATATGTAGTATTAAAAGCGAATATAAAGAATGCAGAAGGTTTTGGTAAACTACAACCAATGTCAGGTGGATGTTGTAAGAACCCATATGAAGAAAAAAAGGATGGAAAATTACATGCATTACAAAGTGGTTGTTGTGGAACTGCATCGGCACATAAAGTGCCTCTATGGCAAAGTTCAATATATATAGATAAAGAATCAGACCATGCATTGGAACGTAAAAATGCAGAAATGATGGAACGTTATGCAAAATCAAGAAAAGAAAACCCAATAAAGAAGACTAGAGAATATGATTTTTTAGATACCGAAATTGAAGTAGAAGAAAAAAAACCATTACCACCTGATCCAAGTAAATCAAAACTACTAGGTCTAGGTATAGCAGAAGATCCTATGAAAAAGTATTTGGATAAACGTGTTAGACGTCCAAAAATGACCAAGGCTACTATGCCAATATCAAAACAATTATTGAAAGGTAACAAAAATAGTTTATGGTTTGGTAAATAGTTTACTATGTAATATCTGTGAATATATCAATAAGTGCTGCGTAATTGGGTGTATCATTATATTGAATATAATAACAATATTTTAGGTAGTTCTCAATTTGTTCTGTTGTGTCTTTACATAATGGTTGGATATTCTCAAATTTTTTTAATTCAACCCGAAGCTTGTTCTTATAATTTAAAATATGCGTTTCGTCATATTCTGAATTGATTTCATCGTTAGATATAGGTAATGCATCCCACGGAAGTGATGTATTAATTAAAGATAAATACATATATCCCAATGAAATTAGGTCATCACGTCTTGATGGAAGAGAACCACAATGTATATGAAAACTTACATAACGTGGTGTTCCAATAATATTTTCACGAATTTCAGTATCAAGTATATGTTCTGAATTTTCATCTACATAAAATGTAGAGAACCCAAAATCAATCAAAAACAGTTCTCCGTTTTTCAACATAATATTTTGAGGTTTAATATCTCGGTGAATAATCAAATTATTATGAACAAATGTCATTATATTTAATAAAGACACCATAATATTGTTTAATTTACCAACAGTAATGGTTTTTTTTTGAATATAGTCATATAATGAGCAGTCATACAAAGACATAACCAAACAAGAATGTTCATTATGTACTCCATACCAATAAACAATTGGTATATTCCGAGAACCTTGATCGTATAAATATTTTAAAATAGTAGTTTCATTTTTTAGCAATTTCACATCAGATGACATAGGTTCCACTTTAATAGCAACTGATATATTTGTCTTTGCGTTTAATCCACTATATATAGAACCAAAACACCCTCCGCCAATTTTCTCAGATATAGTGTATTTATTTGCAATTTTAGTGTTCATGTGTATCTATGTAATATAGAATATTATGTTTATGTTATGTATAGTAAATGAATAATTTAATAAATATTATGGATGACATTGTAGATTATGCAGGGAAACGATACCAATATGCATTATTTGGATTATATGTAATATATGCAATATTGTTTTTTGGTATAATAAATATAAATCCAAATTACATCACTGATCTGAGATGGGGAATGCAAGTATTTGTCTGTGTATTTTTGTTATATCGTTTCAATCCATTCAGAAAAGAAACACATGTATTAAGACAGTATGATGCCAAAATCATATTTAGTAGTTCCCTATTTTTATTATTGAATACAGGATTAGCCGAAATAGTGGAACGATATTGGAAAGAAATACCAACCGAGTACATATCAGAAATACCAATAGATATGGTAATAGGATAAAGATAAACAATTATACTATTGTAAATGGAGAACAAGGAAGAATTTGATATAAATCAAATATTTGAAGATGCATTAAAAGACCCCAGTTTATTTTCAAGAATAGACATAGATAATTTACTAGATACAATTGAGACAGAAAAAAACGATTATTTGGATAATAAAACAATACAATCGGTATCAGATGACATAGTTGAAAAAGTATCTGAACAAATCCAGAATATAGAAGATATTACAGAAATATGTAAAAAACTGATGGGATATCGTGTAGTAGATGAAGTACATGAATTACATAAAGGAAAACATGTACGTTGGTTACGTAGTGGTAGTAATAAATTAACTACGGGAGGCATTGTAGTTGATATAAAATTTATGGACAATGGAATACAAGTATTATGTAAGAATTCAATGAACCGGTTTGTCCAATATAAATTTGATGAATGCATTACATTTCAAAAATTATCATTAGAAGAACAGGTTATTTTGATGGCATACAAATACACATTAGACAAGTAATTTGCGAGTAGTACGACCGATATGTTTCTTCGCCTTTTTGGTTTTTGCATTTTTATTGATTATAAAAAAGAAATCACGCAAATGATACATAATTTTTTGTGCGACCAAAATATCTGTTTCTAACTGATGAATATGTGGATTGCCATTATTATACGCATCACCATGAATAAAATATGTAAATAAATAAGAATTCAACATTGATTTATTCGCATTATTAATTGTTAAACATAATTGGGATGATATAAAACGTTTAATAATATCTTTGGTTGATAAATAATGCACATAAGACTTTGGTTGAATATAATAAACCCGCGTTTGTTTCATTTCAGGGAAATGAGCATTATCTAAGAAGAATATTTCTGTATTTTTTGGCATAAGTGTACATCGTATAAAATCGGAATGACTTTTTGAATGAGTAGTTCTTGATGGTTCAATACGAAGATTATTAATTTTAAAAGCCGAAATAATCTGATGAAAAATAGGTTTATCAGTTTTTAATGTATAATCCAAATAACTGGTAATCATTTCAACCCATCCAGGACCACATTGATTATTTGTATAAATATAGACATTAGAACATTCACCAGTTTGTTTCTTCTCAACTATATACTTTAATATTGGAATAATGCCATATCGTAGAAATTCGGGATACAAGTCTAATAGATGATTGAAATTAACAGGATGTTGTAAATCAGTATATTCTTGCAATGCTGACCATAATATTTCTAAATCTGCAAACGAACCAATGGTTTCATCCAAATCAAATGCAATAACTCGCGATGTACGTTTCAACCTTTTTTTAAAGAACTGTTGTCCCTTATATATGTTATAATTTTTTTTCTGCATACATTAATACTATAAAATAACCGACGATTTTATAGTAATACAAAAATTTTATTTGCCAGTGGAACCAAACCCACCAGTACCTCGTTCAGATGAAGATAACTCACTTTCATCTACAATAACAACATAAATAGGACATAATGTGGGATGACATACTTGTAATAACCGGGTATATTGTTGAACCGAATATTCATAATCATCTTTACTAGGTTTTAGCCATCTAAATGCACCAATTAAGTCACCTCGGTACCCTGCATCAATAATACCTGTATGGTTAGCCAATAACAAAGGCGTTTTTGAAATACTTGAACGTGGAAATACATAAAACGCACAATTAGAAAAGGTTTGTCTAGAACAATTAACATATAACATCTCAGTTTTGACATTTAAATTAACAAATTTGGATATTAATTCGTTATCAAAATGAACATCATTTGGAAACAATAAGTCAAAGCCAGAATCTGGAAATACATGTCCCATCATATTTTGGTTATGTTTAGTAATTAGGTCATTGTATTTTGATTTTAATTCTTCATTCGGAATAGCCATTTTTAGAATAGCAAAATTATCACAATTGTCGTGTGATATACGAGTTTCAGTAATATTAGCAATAATGTCACCGATCATAGTAGTCATGAATATAAACTATATTCAAAAATGTTTATATTCATTCAATTCATTATTATAGTTTGGTATTTTTGAATTCACGCCAAGAAATAGGTTTACCTTCTTCTACGGCTACTGAATTACCCTCATTTGCCTTATCTATATTATCCAAACGTTTGGTAGCACTATCTATATATAATTCTTTTAATAATCTTCCAACCATAACAGAACCTTCGTGTTGGTCCGTCTTACCATCTTCAATTAGTTTTAATACAGTAAGTAATTTTGTCATAATAGTGAGGTCTAGTTCGTCACTAAACATTTTATTAAAAATATCGGTATAATTATTGTATAAAAAACTACATTCGGTCTGACATAGAGTAGCAAACTCATCTGGATTATTTAATCGTAGGTCAGAATGAGTATTTTTAAGCGTATCCATCTTACGGACATCATCACGCATTGGTATACTATGTTTTACCTTACGAATAGAGTCTGTATTATCAACACCTTCCATTTCGGTGACCAATTTCTTTAAATTTAATCGTTCATCATCATTCAAGTTAGCCATAATTCACTTAATATATTAGTTAATGGTGGTATTTTTATGTTAATTTTGTAATAAACAATATATTTAGTATGTTATGCAAAATTTTCTTGGTAGTATGTATACAATATCCACTTTATTAATGCAATTGGATTTTAAATATATTTTGATTGCAGCATTTATATATTTAATTATTCTTATTTCATTAAGTACATGTATCCGTGTAACACCATATTCACGAAACCAATTATTTTCTATTGACTTTCCGTATGAAGGATTTACTTTCCTTCGTGAGAAAAGTGCCGATGATATGTCCGTAAAAAATAAAAAGGAAGCGGACAAAGAAAATTTTGAAAATATAACGATAACAAATGATTGTATAAAAGTAGATGGTTTCAAAGATTTACATTGTAGTCCTGAACATCATCCAATACTATTAGATAAATTCAATGGTGATATAAATATAGTAAAACAACAACATGGTATTTTATCACCTACATGTAGATTAAAATTATCAGAAGAACAAACCAAATTATTATCCAGTCGTGGTGGTAATAAAACTGATATAGGCAACTCAGTTAAGGGTTCTCAAATGTAAGAGAACAATTATCACAATAGTAAATTGTTTTGCTGTACGTTTCGCTAATATCAATTAGATCAGACACTATATTATGGTTACATCGTTTACTTAAATACGATTTGATTAATTTTACAATGTTAATATATTCATCATCTTGTTTATCCACAGTTAATCCATCCAGATTCAGTTTTGCATTAACCATATGCTCAAATGCAATAATATTGTCATTATTTGATGTTTCCATATTACATAAAAATATAGAATTAACTCTATATTTGTATAACAAAACAATAAAAGTTATTGTGCAATTTACACATTCTGACATCTAGATATACATAGCAAGCATACTTTGGCTTTGTTTTTCATCATCGTGTTTAATAATAATATCAACATCCTTTTTATTTACTGTAAATGGGAAAGTGACTTTGAGGTCAATATCAATGCCAATAATTTTGGTATCAGGCTTCATAAGGCGGAACAGATTGAGTTTGGTGTAAATAATTTCAAGACATCTCTTCAAGTTACGAACGCCATCTTCTTCATTCGTTAATGCAACATTTGAAATAATATAGTTTAATGTTTCGTCTGGGATAATAATATCACCATCTTTGAAATTGACCTGTTCTTGAATTTTAGGCAATAGGTATTTACGAGCGATAGTAACTTTTTCCTTTGCATCGTACCCCTTTGTTTGAATACGATACATACGATCGCGTAGAATAGGATTGACTCTTGACTCGTCATTATAACTGAATATAAATAGACATTTACTCAGATCAAAGTCTACCTCAGAGAAGTATTTGTCATGAAATTGGCTATTTTGAGATGTATCTGTTAGATGAGTTAGGATACCTACAATTTCTTCACCACGAGGGGTATCGCTAATCTTATCCAATTCATCAAAGTAAATAACTGGGTTCATACATTTACTATCAATGAGAATTTGAACTATTTTACCCCAACTACTTCCTTCATATGTATAAGAATGACCTTCTAGAAAACTACTATCACCAGTACCACCAAGAGCGATAAATGTGAATTCACGACCAAGAATTTTACTAATACCTTCTTTTACTAAGGTAGTCTTACCAGTACCCATAGGTCCTTTGATTGCAATAGCAGTGCCCATAGCGGATGGATTTGAAATCCATTGACCCACCATTTGCATAATTTGGAGTTTTGCATCATTAAGACCATATACACAATCATTCAATGTAGTCATTGCATTATCCATATACTCATGACATTTATCTTGTCCATCATCCATTGTAATAGTAAGATCACGATAAATACCAAAAGGGATCTTCATAAAGGTATCAACCCAATTTTTGATTTTATAATATTCATTATCACTTGAATCCATTGAACGTAATATACTTAATTTTTGCATTGCAACAGATTTGAATTTAGCAGGCATATTAGAATCTAATAATGCTAATCGGTAAGGCTTAGTAATATTGGTAATGCTATTGATTTGTTTCAAATCTTCCATAACACGAAGTTGTTCTTTATTTGACAAGTTTTTTTTGAAATAATCAATCTCATTCGTTTGTTTTTTATGTGAATGAATTAACTTATGATACGACTTTGCATTGGTTGTTCTTGATTTTTTAATTAAGTTTTTAATAGAAGTATCACAATCCAATACAGCATTTTGTAAAACTTTACTATTAGGTTTCTTTTTTAACTGGACAGACAAAGTTTTCTTTGTATCAACTAAGTCTAGATATTCTTGTTCAATATCGTTCAACTCAATCTCTTCTTCTGTTTTTTTATTGGCTTCACGTTTTTTATTAGCCTTGATTTGCTTTTTAGTTTGTTTTGTATTTTTTATTGGAAGTTCAACCTGTTCGTAAGTTTCCTTCATAAACATTTTTTCATCATCGCTATCGCAATCTACATCATCTTCTTCATCATTATAATCATCTTCGGCGGGTTCACTATCTCCACCATTTAAGAATAGAATATTATAGGCAGTATTTTCGTCTTCATCGTCATCATAATCTTCATCATATTCCGATGATTCACTATCTTCGGTTTCGCTCTTCTTTGACGAGCGTCCTTTATTTGAACGCTTAGATCGCTTAGACGAAGTTCTTGACTTATTAGAGTTTTCAGCTTTTTCTGTTTGTTTCGCACGATTAGACATATACTTAGACGGAAACATTTCTGAAACTAATTTTTGAAGTTTAGCACGGCTAATGTCTTCATCTTCATCTTCATCTTCATCTTCTTCATCATCTTCATCTTCTTCATCATCTTCATCTTCTTCATCATCTTCATCATCGGTATCTTGAATATCCTCTTCATCGTCGTCATCAAGATTACCAGAACTTCTGGTACGAATACGACGTTTAGGCGGTTCATATGTAGAAGTAGAATCTGACATAGTCTCATAATCATCACTATCACTATCCGAATCCCCCTTATTTTTGTTGAGTTTCTTTTTTTTATCACTGGACTTGACCCGAGTGTTTGAATTGCGATTGAGTTGCTTATTTGATGGCATATTGAGTAATTTAAATAAACTAATAAATTAGTAGATTGGTTACAATGATATAATAGACAATAAATCTTTCAATTTTTTGCAATAAAAATTACAGAATGACATTTGTAGAAAATTGAAAGAATGATATAAAAAATATAAACAGTATAATTATAGGGTAACTTTTATGCAAGGACACGTATCAAATATGAACGAACACAAGAAACCTTCTCGTATTATTGGAGTACAATTTAGTATGTTGTCTCCGGAAGAAATACGTAGAAGTTCAGTGGTTGAAGTAACGAGTCGTGATACTTATAAAAATAATGCACCCGAACCGAATGGTTTATTTGATCCTCGCATGGGCGTGTTAGAACCCCGTACAATATGTCCAACAGACGGTCTTACTTATATTGATACACCCGGATATTTTGGACATATTGAACTTGCACGACCAGTATTGTTTATACAACATATCAAGGAAATTATGAAAATAAGTAAGTGTATCTGTTTCAAATGTAGTAAATTAAAATTAAATAAAAACCAACATAAACATGCAATGGATATGAAATCAGAAAAACGGTGGGATTATGTGTATACTATTGCTTCAAAAGTAAAACGTTGTGGTGATAATATTGAAGATGGTTGTGGTTGTAAACAACCAGACAAGGTAAAATTGGAAGGCATGGCAACTATTCAAGCAATATGGGAAAATATTGATACAGATAGTGAAAATGAATCCAAATCAATTACACTTCGTCTAACACCTGAACTCTTATTGAAAAATTTCCATAGGATTAGTGATGACGACATTACATTTATGGGATTTAGTCCGCTATGGTCTCGTCCAGAGTGGATGATTTGTCAAGTATTACCAGTTCCACCACCAGCAATGCGTCCTTCTGTAAAACATGATGCACAACAAAGAAGTGAAGATGATTTAACACATATTTACAGTAATATTATTAAATACAATAAAGATTTGGCAGATAAGATTGCGGGCAATGCAAATCCGAATGTGATTGAAGGTCTAACTACCCAATTACAATATTTCATTGCTATGGTTGTAAATAATAAGGTAAAAGGAGCAGATAGTTTAAGACAGCGTTCTGGTCGTCCACTTCAATGTATTATGGGTAGATTGAACAGTAAAGGCGGTCGTATTCGTGGTAATCTTATGGGGAAACGTGTAGATTTTAGCGCGCGTTCTGTTATTACTGGTGATCCAAATCTTTCCATTCGTCAATTGGGTGTTCCGATGAAAATTGCTAAAAATATTACAAAACCAGTTGTTGTAAATGATCGTAATAAAGACTTCTTATTGAAATTAGTTCAAACTGGACCAGAGGAATATCCTGGTGCTAAAATCTTAGAGCGTAGAAATGGGGAGAATATTTCACTAAGATATAAGGATAGAATGTCTATCCGTCTTGAAAATGGAGATATCGTACATCGTCATATGATGGATGGTGATGCGGTTCTATTCAATAGACAACCAAGTCTTCATAGGATGAGTATGATGTGTCATATTGTCAAGATTATGAAGAAAGGTGATACGTTTCGCATGAATGTTGCAGATACTAAGCCTTACAATGCTGATTTTGATGGGGATAGATTTTGTCCCAAACAGGTGACCGCCCAATAAGTTGTAGATATACTTATTGGGGAAAACGGTGTAATTTCTACTGGTTAATGTATTTCGCATAGGTGCATTTAACTAATATAATCATCTAGTTATTAATTAGTTCAACAATATAAAAATAAATAATAATATATAATAAATGGCGACACAAAAAAATGCGGTTTGCAAAAACTGCGATATTAAAATTAATCCAGAAAATACTACTTATAATTGCGGTAATAAATGCAAGAATTGCTATAACGAATATAGACGTAATAGATATAACAATAATGAAAGTTATCGTTTAAAAGTTGCGGCTTCTAACAATGAAAACGCAAAAAATAGACGAAAAGTTAAGGCTGATGAAAGAAAACAAAAGGCAGAAGAAGAACGTAAATGTTTAGAAGAAAAAATAGGCTCTGAAAATCGTATATGTAAAGTATGTGACAAGATTGTTCTGAAAACTCGTTTTAGAACAGGAAGATTGCGGTGTAAAGATTGTGAAAATGAATATGACCGATCACGTAGTTCACAAGTTGCTGCAACCCGTTTACACCGAATACATACAGACCCTATATTTAAATTTAAACAAAAGACGCGATCCCGAATATTAAGTTATTTAAAAAAATCGTCTACTGGTAAGGATAGACGAACAAATGAATATTTGGGGTGTTCTTCTTCTCAATATTATGACTGGTTAAAATATAACTCAGACATATATACGTTTGAAAATCACGGCAAAACGTGGCACATAGACCATGTAATTCCTCTATCGCATTTTGATTTTGAAGACAAAGAACAACAACTTCTCGCATTTAATTGGGCGAATACAATGCCTTTAAGCATTGAAGAAAATTTAAGTAAAGGAAATAATATTTGGATTTCACAAATAAAACAACATAAAGAAAAATTGTTAAACTACTTCGCCATTTGTGGTTTAACAATACCAACAAAATATATTGAACTAATTGATAGCAACGTAGCCAAATTGACGGGGACCTCTTTAGAGCCCATACTACCACCCCATAATGGAAACATAATGGGGGAACTCGGTTAATTGCCGAACCCAATGGTAAAAAAGTATGGGATTAGACAATCCGC
>Ga0206131_10006360_pt1 | contig 12120 bp, 10 predicted proteins | sample Helgoland_Spring_FD_148636 | JGI IMG/M metagenome (GOLD analysis project Ga0206131, IMG submission 148636) | Pelagic subsurface seawater microbial communities from Kabeltonne, Helgoland, North Sea - Helgoland_Spring_Bloom_20160517_1 | ecosystem: Environmental > Aquatic > Marine > Epipelagic ... | reverse complement strand
AATTTTAATAATCAGCATGAAATGTCTATTTATGCGGAATATTCCATTTTTTCAGAAAAGTATGTTATTGCGAGTGACCGAAGAATGAAAACGAATATAGTTGATGTTCCTGATAATTTAGCATTACAACAAGTTCGTGATATTCAATGTCGTTATTATGAATACATTGATAAAATTAAGAAAGGTACTCAAAAAGTCGTTGGGTTCATCGCACAAGAAGTGAACGAGGTTCTTCCTGGTGCGATTACTTTGGTAAATAGATATATTCCAGACGAATATCGCAAATTAGATAACATATCTTGGGAACCATCTAATATAAATGGAAATAATACTTACAAACTAACAACCGATTTGTCAGGCGTAAGTGGAATCAAATATAAATTCATTGTTGCGAATGATATGAGTGATAATCCAATTGAAAAAGAAATCATTGGAAATAGTAACAACACATTCACATTTGATGTATCCTATGAACATGTATTCTGTTATGGAAAACAAGTAAATGATTTTCATTCAATAGATAAAAACCAAATCTTCGCATTACACCACTCCGCCATTCAAGAAATAGACCGATTACAATTGCAAGAAAAGGATAAAGTAGTCACATTGGAAACAAAAGTAGCCGAATTGGAAACCAAGAACGCGGAATTGGAAACCAAGAACACGGAATTGGAAACCAAGAACACGGAATTACAAACCCAAATAGATAATAACATGACAATATTATCATCACGTATAGAATTATTAGAAGCAAAAATAAATGAAAGATAAAAATATAACAATAAATATATAAATGTCAATAGCAACTTTGAAACGTAAATCCCAAACAAAATACAATAATATGAGTGTCGGACAACCATTTTTTTCATTAAATGGCACTCATCGTAATCAAGGGTATGTAGGACAAACGAGTCTGTCCCGTTCTCTACCAAGAACCTTAATGAGGGGTAATGTTGTGCGTGGTCACGGGGGATGTTGTGGAACATTCACTATCGGATCAATCGTTCAATCTGGTGTAACTAGTCAAGAAGACTCAAATGTTGTAAAAAAATCATCATTAGGAAATGCAGGAATGTTAAGTACGAGATACAAATGGATCAACCGCCCACAACCCTATGCGACAGTAAAACCTGATAACAATAATAATACGAGTGATCAAAGTGATTATGTAAAAAGATTAGCAAAGAGAACAATGTCTGATATAAAAAAGTCCGAAGATTCAAATAATACGGAATGTACAAATATAGGCAGTGTAATGTCTGGAAACTGTGCAAACTACGATGCATACCATAAAAAATCAATATGTTCTATTGTAAAACCAGAAAGTGAATATTTATCCATTTCAAGTGGTGAATATATACAACAATTGAATAAAGAATGTACAGATAATGATATAACATTCTCATCAAGTGTAGTAAGATCACCCTTTGCATGTGGTTCTTAATTACAAAATTGAATATAATAAAAAATAAATAATATAATCAAAACGTTATATTATTTACTATGCCAACAGAACAATTAAAGACAACTGAGACAAAGACAGAATTGGAACAATATTTATCAAGTCTTAGTCCAAAAGAAATTCAGGGATATAATATTGCCAAATCCCATTTAGGAATGACATATCAGTATGATAAAACAATAGGATTTCTAGCTTGGAAGCAAAAACAAACATTCGCCGATAAAAATTAGTTTGGTTCACGGTTCTTAAAATCTTTATAACTTAACACTTGTTTTTGTAAAGTAGTTTCTGCTGCCAAGTTATTTAAAAGATTAGAATGAAATCCATTGATATAGTTTTCCTTTTGATTCAACTTATTGATAAAACTAAAATTCACAATTTTGCCAATACAAATAAACTTATTTCTATGAAACGAAATCTCTGGTTCATTTTTCTTATCATTATTAGAATCAAGAGTACTCTTCTTTAATTTGGCAAAAGGTGCATTCTTCATATCAATGCCGTTCCTTTTCTCTTCTTTCGTTTTTAGTTTCTTGTCCTCTATAAAGAGAGTTTTTATTAACGGTGATCCAATTTTGTCTAATGCATACTCATTATCGACAAATAAATCAATACAATGAAAATTCATTACATATTTCATAGCAATCGCATTTAATAACGAATATGGCATACTACTTGTATCACAATAATAGGCAAAAGCCAGTTTATAAGGGTCATAATACATAATTATATTACCTCTTGGTGTATTTTCAAATAGAATACGCCTTTTCCATTCTATTTCAAGTTCATTTTTTTCAGTTGATATCATAGTTTGATAATCTTCTTTGGAATAAAAATCACTACTCATATTGCCATTTAAAAAAGTCTTATTACTCTCAATATATTTATCGTAATTCAACTGAAATTTAGTTTTATATTGCTCTATATACTCATCGGTTTCAGATAAAATATTTGTTATCTTGGGTTTCTCAATTGGGTAAAAAGAACGATATAAATGAAGTAATAAAAAAGGGGCATTTGCTAACATAAACAGCTGTAACCCACTCGGATTATTATTTAAGATGTATCTATTCAGTAATGACATTATTATAATTATTATTAACCTTTTGGTTTTATGCTGTTTTTACGAATATGTAAATTATTTTGAACTAGCTACTTCTGTTAAACGAAGTGCAACTAAATCTTTAATTTCATTATCCAAGAATGGTACCTCAATGCGTTCATATGTTTTATAACTATTATCCGGATGCAGACAGACTAAACATAATGTAGTAACCCGTTTTCCATATTTTTGTTCAAGTATCATTTTATATACATTTAACTGTAATGCATAATGCCAGAAGTTAGTATCTGGTAAGTGCGAAATACATGGTGTTACTGCATATTTACCGAATGCTGTCTCATGTTGAATTTCTTGGCAACGTTTCCAATCATAAATTTGGAGTGTTCCGTCTGGATTTTCAAATATCATATCAATTGATCCTGATAATTTTAATTCTTCATGATAAATCATCCATTCTGTGCGATATGGTTTAAGGTGACTGAAATCAGATAAGAATTGTTTAAAATACCCATATTCAATACTATCATTTGTAACATCCATTTCATTATAATGACACTCAATATCATAATGCATTTTTGTACCTGCACCGGACGCAGCATCACGTTTATTATCCCACATTTGTTTAATCGCTTCCCTTGACATGTTATAATATTTATATGTGGGATCAGTACCCCATTTTTTACTTTTAAGAATATTTGTAATGACTGCATCTGCATTAAAGTCACTAAAATGATGATGATTCCATGTAGTTACCGAAGTAAACCCACCACGATCTCCACATACTGTATATATATGAGGTCCTTCTTCAAATGTAATATTTTTATCACGTTCATGTTCATTTAATTTCGCCAAGTAAGTAGGTGGTTCCATTGTTATATTCGTTACTTCTATTATAAAGCTATTTTGATATAGATTATAAATAAAAAATAAATTCAATTTTACAGAGATATAATTTCACCACGGATTTTTACATAATATCATATTCAACCACGGATTTTAGGTTTCGTTTTACTGATAATGATATATGATGTCTCAATTTATTGAAACGGGTTTCGTCGGTCATTTTACCACCAAGAATTTGCTTATAATAATTAATATACATTTCACTATACTCATCATTTGTTTCTACTTCGTTTTTATATATATCATACCAGTGCGTCTTAAAATCATAAGAGAATTGGTTTGAAATACGTCGTAGATATTTATCCAAATCATTATTTGTTATTTTCATCCATATAGGATCATCTGTATCGTTTTTTTCATTATTTTGTTTTTTATATACATAAATAACTGATAAGTTTGTATCAAATGAGCATATTGGTAATTCTGATATATCAACATGTGAGATACACTTATCAAATAATGTAGTCAATCCTCCTAGTAAATCCCGATTAAATACAATATCCAAATGGTTTTTTACACTTGGTAAAATGGTATTTTTAATCCAATCAGATAAAGTGATAGGCGGTGGTTTATTTTTACTTTTATCATTCAACCAATCAATTACATTTATTTTACTTTTTTTCACCCGTTTTAATTTTGCATTTTCATCCTCCAATTTAGTTATACGAACCATCATATGTTGCATTAATTGATACATATCTTTTATAGATGGTATTTGCTGGGTAATATCTATGTCATTCTCGCGTTCTTTTGCTGACTTATATATAAACTCACAGCATAGAACATGTCTATCATAATTAAATTTCTGATGGAATTGTTTATTACAGTATGTGCAATTATGATATCCATTGCTTTTTAGCATTATTGGTTTTGTATTCTATCAAATATAATATATATACCTATTATTTCAATTTTATGATGAAAATGATATTTAGCACAAACAATACCAGAAGTAACGTGTCACCAAATATGAATACTACACACTCCCGAGATATCAATAACAATATTGTTACCCGAACATTTTGTTCAGGGGGTATGTTTGACCGTATCCAAAAATCAACAACTTGTGAAAGTTGTAGAGGGAGTAAATAATTTATCCTATTTATTTATAGTATAATTATGTTGACAAAGTTATTAACAAATAAGAAAATTTGGACAATATTAGTGACTCTACTCATGTTATTCACCATCACATATGGTTTAAAATATATGGGTCTATATGAAGGCATGAGTAATGCTGAATCAAACGCAGTAGCTACCGATACTGATGTTACACCTACTAGTAAAGAACAAAAAATAGCTAAGATATATAGTTTTTAAGTGATTACTAGATACAATGCCGCAAAGTATATATAATTTATCCTAATTATTATATATAATAAAATGAGCCATTTTGATAATAATGATTTGTTTTTAGAACCAAAAACAAGACAATATGGTAGTCATATGGTAATGACCAATGTACATAAACCTACTGCACGTAAATTTATTAATATTGACACCAGGTTTAGTGATGAATATAATTATTTAAGTGTTGCTAATTGTAATATTACCCTTCCAGAACGTATCAATGATGTAAAAAGTATGACTATTACCAGTATGGAATTACCAATGTCTTTCTATAATATTTCTTCTAGTCTTGGTAATAATAGTTTTCAAATAACAGAAAACAGCATTGACCATACAATAATAGTCCCTGATGGAGAATATGATGCAACAACAATAGTCGCCAAATTGAATACATTAATGGTTTCTATTAACGGATTATCAAACTCTTCATTTAGTGTTAATAATAATATTATTTCTATTACATCAACTTCAACATGTAAATTTAATTTTGCAGTAAACGACAATAGTGTTTCTGATAAATATAATGTGAAATCAAAATTGGGATGGATGTTAGGTTTTCATAAAGTAGATTACGAAATAAACAGTGAAACAGTTACTGCCGAATTTAAGTGTGATTTGAACGGTCCTCGTTATCTATATTTAGCACTTGAAGAATTCCATAACGGAAATAAAAACTCATTTATTACATCAGTTTCATCTGGATTAGTCAATAAAAATATAATTGCCCGCATTTCACTGGATAAATCAAAACATGGATTTGGAACAATATTACCTGCAAATAAGTTGAATGGTTTATTATTAAGTGATATTCGTAGATATTCTGGAAAAACCGATATACAAAAGTTAAATCTACAACTGTTAAATGAGATTGGTAATCCTATATCATTAAATGGTTATGATTATTCATTATGTATTGAAGTTGAATATGAATAATAAAATTGAATTCAATGTTTACTAATTATTAAATTCAATAACAACAACACAATGACCGATGTTTCATTTGATAAATTTAAATGCCCTGACAATGATGATGAAATCAAAAAAATATCTGGGGTAAAATCAGTAATGAAACCTTCTGAACCAAGTGATATTGATGAACTATCAGAAGAACAACAATATGCATATAGACAATTTGTAAAAGGTGAGAATCTATTTATAACCGGACCAGGAGGCACTGGAAAAACTCACCTTGTAAAGCATCTTGTAAATTATGCAAAATCTATAAACAAAAAATATCAAGTATGTGCAATGACAGGATGCGCAGCAGTATTATTGGAATGTAACGCAAGAACACTACATTCTTGGAGTGGTATTAAATTAGCGAATAAACCAAATGAGGTAGTCATTTCGTCTGTAATAAACAACCGAAATACATCAAAAATATGGAAATCAACCCAATGTCTTATATTGGATGAAGTAAGTATGTTATCAAAGAAGGTAATTGAAATTATAGATGAAATTGCCAGACGTGTAAGGCGAAATCCTATACCATTTGGTGGTATGCAGGTTATATTTACTGGTGATTTCTTCCAACTTCCTCCTGTAGGTACACATGGAGATCCTGATACAAATAAATTTTGTTTTGAGTCACCTGTGTGGAATACATTATTTAAATCTCATAATCATATTGAACTAACAACTATGTTTCGGCAGAATGATCCTTTATATATTGACATTTTACAACAAATTAGGCGTGGTTACTTGGATGATGATAAAAAGAAAATTGTTGAAAGTTATGTAAATAGAAATTATATTGAAGAAGAAAATAATGGATGTATTCCTACGAAACTGTTTGCACTGAGATCAAAAACCGATTATGTAAACTCTATGATGTTTCAAAAAATAAAAGGAAAGGAATATGTATTTGATGCTATACGTAAAACTGACTGTACTAGTTATTTGGATACAACCAAGCCATTTACAATAGAAGATACCCAAATATGTAAAAACTTATCTGAAAAAGAAGTTGAAAATGAATTAGAATATATGTTAAATAATCTACAATGTAACCGAATATTAAGACTAAAACGTGGAGCAGCAGTTATGTGTACAGTGAATCTTGATATGGATAATTCAATATGTAATGGATCTCAGGGTATTGTAATAGAAATAATTGATAGTACTCCTCCCGTTCCAGTTGTCAGATTTTCAAATGGAATAATTAAACAAATACAACCCAAATTTTGGCAATCAGAAGAATATCCGAGAATCGCTATCGGACAATACCCATTATCATTAGCTTGGGCATTAACAATACATAAGATACAAGGAGCTACTCTTACGATGGCAGAAATGGATATTGGGCAAAGTATATTTGAATATGGACAAACATATGTAGCATTATCCCGAATTAAATCATTAGATGGTCTATATTTGTCTGCGTTTCATAGAGAAAAAATAGCAGCAAATCCAAAAGTGAAAACATTCTATGATAGTATTCCAAAGTTGGAAATGAAAAGTAATAAATCAACCTCTGAATTACTTGAAACAGACGACTATATTGAAAATACACCTTCCAAAACTACAAAAATCATAAAATTATAATAATGTAATAAAGTATAATGGTTGCCGGAAGTATTTTACCAGTAGCAATATACAAAAACCAATTATATTTTTTATTTGGAAAAGAGAATCCCATGGAAGATAGTGCAAAAGGATGGTCCGATTTTGGTGGTAAAATGGAAATGGGCGAAACACCATACAAAGCGGCTTTACGAGAAGGTTCAGAAGAATTAACCGGATTTTTAGGGGATAGTGCTGCATTGAAAACATTAATAAAAAAAAAGGGGGGAGTATATGAAATAACGTTGAATAGTTACCACGTACATATATTTTTAATAGACTATGACGAGAACCTACCCAAATATTACAATAATAATCATCATTTTCTATGGAAAAGAATGAACCAAAAAACATTGAATGAAAGTCGCCTGTTTGAAAAAATAGAAATTAATTGGATGACCCCATCTGATATGAAAACTAAAAGACGTATTTTCCGTCCATTTTATAGAAATATAGTAGATGTCATATTAGATGATATAAAAAATATTAAACAGTTTCTATTATCAAGACCATAAAATATTATTTTAGTAACATATAATTATTATATAAGAAACCGTTCTTATACAATAAAATAATATACACGTCAATGTATATACAAACACACATATGTCAAATTCGTGGAAGAAATACGGTGGAATATACAAATCTGATAAATATAATAACATTGGTGTTGGAACTATGGTTGCTGACCAAGTCTTAATCAGACAACGTGTTATTACAAGTTCTCAGATTGCTGGTTCCTTATATGTTGGTGAAAATACAAGCGTCGGAAATGATTTACATGTTACAAATAAAACCACTATTTCTGGTGAATTATATTCAAATACAAATGCCTATATAGGTGATAAATTATATTTCAACAGAAAACAAGATATAAGTGAAAACTATGTTGCATATATATCTGGAAGTTCAAGAACAGGCAGGATTGGTGTCGGAACCATATCTCCAACTACATTCTTTGATATAAATGTATCAAATTCCGAAACGAATAGTGGTATAGGTGGTAGTACAGTTGGCAATACAATAACTGATGTATTAACTGTTCGTAATAACAATAATAGAATTAGAAATATAATTGCACAGAATGTAAATAATTCTGGTGTGGTTGTTGATACTAGTGGTGATATTGCATCAATAGAGTTTTATAACGGTGACATAAGTGACAATACAGCAACGCCTTCTAATAGTATTATATCAGACACTAATGCCCAATCATTAAGTATAAATACTATGGATAGTCACTTCAATTCATCCAATGATAGTAAAATAAATTCTATTAACAATCTTACTATTACATCCGGAAACATTACGAATATTAATTCTATTACCACATTTTCTAAGCGTGTTGGTAATGAACAATTATTAAACGGAACTGTAACTATATATGACAATAGTGCAACTGTATTTTTACCAAATTATTATGAAGAATCAACTGCAAAATCCGGTAATGCTATCTCGCTCGTATCATCCGATTCTAGTTCAAATGTATTTCTCAATATAATTACACCTAACAATAATGGATTCTCTATTGGGGGTGGAGCGTATCCACGTGATAATAAACGAACTATGGGTACGATAGGATTATTACAAACTGATATCTCATATATACCAACCCAAGTTATCGTATCTAATGACAATATGGTTAAATATAAAACATCTATGGGGATAAATACATATTGTCCAGAAAGTAATAAATATGTAATGGATATTAATGGACCCACACGTATTGGAAATGGTGAAATACATAAGACATATACTACTAATTTTGAACAAAATTCAACAAAGTTCTTTAAAAGTAGTCAAGACCAATATTTCGGTGCTATTGTTGGAACACCATATGAAAGTTATTTAAGTGCGGATAACGAAACTGTATATAAATACAATATAAATACAACTACTGATGGAGGGAATACATGGACAACATTTGATATATCAGATAATGTGTTTTCTTCATCATTAACTTATGATAAATTATCAATTGATCTAATTAATGATAAAGAAATGTTTGTTATTAGTTCTACATCAAAGCTTGGGTACATTAATACAACAAATGAACCTATTGTTTTTAATGCGGTTGAATATAATTATCCCCAGACGAAATTTAATGCATTATATGCAACAAAAACAACAGATGTAGAAGAAAACGATACATACAAAATATTGATAGGTGGTGATATAAGTAATAATGGAAATAATGGATCAGTTTATTATTATGATAAAGCAAATACAATAGATTTTAATGATGATATTGTTCCATCAAACCATATAGATGCTTCTTGTTCAGAAATTAAAAGTAGTGATGGACGCGACAATATTTCCTTCTTTGTAGGTAAAGGAATTGAAAAAGTAGATTTCACTGGGGATATTCCAATATCTGTATCATATGATAATTATTACAATACATATAACCTTGTTGCTGTATATGATACAAACTATGTCATTGTAACAGGAAAAACAACAGAAGATAAATCTATTATATCATATACCCATGACGCAGGTGTTACGTGGACAGATTCAGATACTAGTTCATTCAGTATAAATCATCCATATCCTGGATTTAATCATCATAACACATATATTTCATTTTCTATAAAATCAATTGATTTCATAAGTGAAACAAAAGGTATCGCATTAGGAACAATTACAGACGAAGAAGGATTACATGTTTTAATAATATATACAACAGATGGTTCTAAAACATGGAACCGAGTAGATCCCAAAATTTTTTATTCAGCTGGACTTGGACATTTACTCGAGAAACCATCATTGAATAGTATACATTATATAGGTGACAATATATTTACTATTATTGATAATGCGACACCTGGTCAAGAATACACGATTGATAACGAATTCGCATCAGGAGATAGTTCTGTATTACAAGGATTCTTTCCAAATATTTTTGACACTTATTCAAACCAGGTTATTGATGTAAACGGGGGAATGAATGTAGATGGTAAAATCATACAATTCTAATATTTACACGATTTTTATAAGTATATCGTGTAAATATTTATAAATAAATCTAAAAGGTATATAAATGAGTGCGTGGTTGGATATATCAAATAATTCCAATAAATTTAAACAAAGTTATTTTCGGAATTTTGTGGATGTAAGTGGTGATATTAAAGTCCGTAATGCACACTCAGTACAACTATATAATACTGATGATACTACACCTTCATTTAGTATAACACCTAGCGAATTGAATATATATGACGGAAATAATAGTTATTATGATATTAGTCATACCAAGTTACTATATATAAATGATTTATCCGAAAATGTACAAGAACGATTAACTTATCTTACGAATATAACGACAAATATTGATTCATCTTTCAACTTGAAAGCAAATGTTTCTAATCCCATTTTTGATGGAACTATGGAAACATTGGGGGATGCATCATTTAATGGTAAGGTCGTCATAGCAAATGATGTATCAATGAATAATAATGTTGATATTAGCGGTGACTTAGTTATTCATGGTAATTTAGATGTTAATCAACAAACTAATACATCTATTATTAATACCACGATTAATAATTATGAATTAGTTGTTACTAATGATATATCATTAAACGGAAATCTTTTTGTAGCAGACGATGTATCTTTTAATAGTGACTTGTATGTGGGAAATAATGCATATTTCAACAGCCATATATATCCTACTGCAAATGAAACCATTGACATTGGTTCACCTGAATTTAAAATACGTGATTTATATCTATCAAATAATTCGTTATGGATAGGTGATGAACATAAAATAGATATTGGTTCAGACAATAAAATGAAATTCAGAAAAAGAGCTACAAGACAAATACCTAAATCATTACAAGGATTGGCTAATGTTAATGACAGGATTTCTGGAATAGGCAAAACACTTGAATCTGGTAATATTGCATTGAGTGATTGGTTAAAACTTGCACAAGAATCTGGCGATACTATTAATGGGAAAAGTGGAAATGCTATTACTATACAAGATATATACGGTAATGATGAGGATGATTATGAAGAAATTCAAGACGCAGAAGTAGGATCAAGTGACCTAACCTTGAATTATGCATTAAAAGTTGCTGGCGATGTTTCTTTCAATTCCAAGTTGTTTGTAGCTGGCGATGTCAGTTTTAATGGCAATGTTGAATTCCTACCTAATAGTATTTCATTAGATGCAATTAATGGTTCAATCGGTCGCACTTTTACCATAGGTAGGATTACAGACCAAACTATTGGTACTACTCATTCTGATATAAGTGCTTTGTATTTTGACACTGGATCCGGGTTTGATGTTTCTGCGTTGAATCCAGGTGAAGTAGTAATCAAAATGAATAGCACATTCAAATACTGGGATTTATCTGATAATGTACCTGATAGTGCTATTAATCAAAATGCGAATGGGTTAGTTGCAGAAGGACTTGATCAGATGAATTTTGTATCTGGTAACAATATAGAAATTGATTTATTCACAACTGGTTCTGGTAATGATACTAAACACTTTTTTAAAGTTGGTTCAACTGCGAATATAAATGCTACTGACTTAACTGTCACGGGTAATATTACTTTTCCATCAGATAGTATTCCATTATCAGCAATAGAAGGAAATGGACCACAAGGTGCTACTGGATCAACCGGTGCTACTGGATCAACCGGTGCTCAGGGACCAGCCGGTGCAGATGGATTAACTGGATCAACCGGTGCTCAGGGACCAGCCGGCGCAGATGGATTAACTGGATCAACCGGTGCTCAGGGACCAGCCGGCGCAGATGGATTAACTGGTGCA
>Ga0206131_10006346_pt1 | contig 12143 bp, 7 predicted proteins | sample Helgoland_Spring_FD_148636 | JGI IMG/M metagenome (GOLD analysis project Ga0206131, IMG submission 148636) | Pelagic subsurface seawater microbial communities from Kabeltonne, Helgoland, North Sea - Helgoland_Spring_Bloom_20160517_1 | ecosystem: Environmental > Aquatic > Marine > Epipelagic ... | reverse complement strand
TCTTATTTCCCTCCACAAACAAACAGTAATTTACATCCATCCACAGTAACGCATAGTGTCGTCAAATGATAGCTATTAGCTATGCTTTTGATGGGCTACTATAACCACCTAACCTATTGGTTTTAGACCTATTTATCAATTTACATGATACTTTAAAGTATTACGTATACGGTATACGTATTCTTTTATTTAATTGAAATGCACAAGCACGTCTTGTGTTATTATAATTTCAAATGAACACAAATATGCGAGTTTTGAATTTTATTGTAACGAATGATTTTAGGCAAAAAGCGATTAGTGGAAATAACCGCTATGTTATGTTTTTAAGAAAGCTATTTAGAAATCAAACGCTTGCTGGACTATTGGTCTTAGCTGGTTTTTTAATGCCTACAAATGGTAATGCACAAGATCCCTGTGCCGGTGGCATGAAGTGTAATTCTTTTGTTAACCTTAGCTTAGATGAAAGTTGTTCGTCAACTGTGACAGCTGGGATGTTATTAAAAGAAATGCCTTTTCTTGAAACAGATTATATAGTAAGAATATATGATGAACTAGGAGTTGAAATTTCAAATGTCTTTGATATCGACAATGTTGATAAATCCTATCAGGCAAAAGTTATTCTTCCTGCATGTAATAATAATACATGTTGGACAGACTTGACTGTTGAATACAAATTACCTCCATCAATTGACTGTCCTCCTGATCTTACGCTTTCTTGTGGGGCAATTGATATTTTAGGACTACCTCCTGCAACAAGTAGTTGTGCTGGGCTTTCATTTGAAGTTACTTTGCACAGTGAAACAAAAGTAAAATTAACATGTGATCCTAATTATACTCATAGAGTTCAACGTACTTATAGAGCAACAGATGTAAGAGGAAACTTTGTAGAGTGCAGTCATGAAATAGTATTAGAGCGTGTTGATTTGACTGCAATCATGTTTCCCGAGTGGAGAACTCAATCAACTGGAAATGCAATATCATGTTCTGATAAGGGATTTATTTTTGATGAAAATGGTTATCCGAAACCTTGGTTAAATTCAAACCTTACTGGATCTGGTTCTTCTTCTGGAGTACCATTTATTTGTGATATGGATGTAACTAATGGTGTTTTATGTCCTCTTACAGGCTCTGGTGCTGCACCGTTAATTCCAATTGGTGGAGCTACGGATATAGATGAAGATGGTAATGTAATTATAATTGAGGGTGAGGCCAATCAATTTTGTAACTCAGCAATTTTTTACACAGATGTAGAGCAGTTTTCTACTGAGTGTACTAAAAAAATCATTAGAACATGGGAAGTCAGAGAATGGTGGTGTAGTGGAGAAAATTCAGCTGGTGGAATGCAGATGATTGAGGTTGTAGATGATGAAGCTCCTACATTCACTTGTCCTAATAATTTTACAGTTACAACAAATGATGATTGTGCAGGTTCTGTAGTCTTAGACTCTATAGTTGCTGTTGATAATTGTATGAATGGTATAATTGTTTCTATTGATTATCCTAACGGTCTTTTAAGAACTAACGGTGGTGTAGCTGAACTTGATACAGGCATCAATATGATTAAATATATTGTTGCAGATGGTTGTTATAATAAGGACAGTTGTTACATGCAAGTAACAGTTATTGATGACACAGAACCAGTTGCAATTTGTGAGCAAAATACAGCAATTTCTATTAGTCCTACTGGAATGACAGAGGTCTATGCTGAAGTATTTGATGATGGTTCTTGGGATGAGTGTGGACCCGTAAATTTCAAAGTAAGAAGAATGGATACTTTATGTGTTGCTGCTGATACTTTGTTTGATAAATCTGTAACATTCTGTTGTTTAGATGTTCTAAATGATGATCTTATGGTGGTATTCCGGGTTTATGACAATGCAGGAAATCATAATGATTGTATGGTCAATGTTGATGTTCAGGATAAAGTTCCTGCTATCATGACTTGTCCTGGAGATAAGTATATTGATTGTAGAGATCCATATGATATAGCTAATTTAACCTTATTGTTTGGCGAGCCAGACATCACAGATAATTGTGCAGGAACTCAAGTCGTAAATGAAACAGTAAATGTTGATAGTATTGATCAATGTCGTCTTGGGAAGATTATTAGACGTTTCGAACTGATGGATGATTCAGGGAATTTTGCCCTAAAAACTTGTAAGCAAATTATTAATATCAATAATGGGGCACCATTTGTTCAAGATTCTATTACTTGGCCTAGTGATGTAACTTTACCAGAAGAATGTAGTGCTGATGATGCACATCCAGAAGACTTGCTATTAGATCCTATTTTTGCTGCGGATGCTTACCCTATAATAAATGGTGATAGGTCTTGTAGTTTGATTGGTTGGGATTGGGATGATAGAGTCATTGAATCTACTGGAACCGCTGGAGAATGCGTGGTTATTGAAAGAACATGGACAGTTATCAATTGGTGTGGTGCAATAAGTGGATCATTTGAGACATTTGTAATACCAACGCCACAAATTATTACAGTAAGAAGTATAAAAAAACCTGTTTTTGATACAATTGTAAATGGCGAACTTGTTCAGGATTCTATTCTTATTGAATCTATAAATGTGGATTGCGAAAGTGGTTTGATAAGAATTGAAAGAACAGCGACTGATGAGTGTTCTCCTGATAATTTAATTTGGAGTTTTATGATTAGAGATGCTGCGAATAGTATTGTAGCCGTTGGTGATACGAATGTAATATTGGATACTTTAACAAACGGTGTGTATACTGTTGAATGGGAAGTTACAAACCAATGTCATTTTAAAATAAGCGATACTCAAAGAGTTGAAGTAATAAATTTAAAAGCACCTACTCCAGTATGTCGATATGGAATGAATATAACATTGACAATGGATAATACTGGTGGTGGTATGGTGGATCAGACTGCTGAGATTTGGGCATCGGATTTAGATGCTGGTAGTTACCATACTTGTGGAAATCCAATTCAAATAAGTTTATCACAAAACAGTGTTCTTCTCAATAAAAAGTTCAATTGTACAGATACAGGAGTAGACCAGGTTATACAGTTGTGGGTACGTGATACGATAACAGGTGTTCAGGATTTCTGTACTTCGTTGATAACGGTAGTAGATAATGGTGATTGTCCAGGTATGAATAGAGCGGATGTTCAGGGTGACGTTTATACGGAGAACTTGGAGCAAGTGGAAGGCGTAATGGTTACGCTTGATGGAGGTGATGTTCAAGATATGACAAAAGAGGACGGTCACTATGCTTTTAACGATATGCCAACTGGAGGAAGTTACATGGTAGTTCCAAATAAAAATACAGACTTCTTAAATGGAGTAAGTACATTGGATTTGGTAATGATCCAAAGACATATTTTAGGTCTTCAAATGTTTGATAGTCCTTATAAATTAATTGCAGCAGATGTTAATGGTAACAAAGATATTTCAGCAATAGACTTGATTCAACTTAGAAAATTGGTACTAGGAATTAGTACTGAATTGCCTGATAACACGAGTTGGAGATTTGTAGATGCTGAGTATAAATTTGTAGATGAGAATAATCCATGGGTTTATGATATAAGCGAAGATTATGAGATTTTTAGTTTGACTCAGAGTATGGAGATCGACTTCATAGGAGTTAAAATTGGAGATGTTAACTCTAGTGTTATTGCAAACGCAAATTCTGGAGTTATAGATTCAAGAAGTACAAGATGGGGTTTAGAATTTGAGTCGCACCAAGTACAAACAGAGTCAAAAGATATAAAGACAATAGCATTTACATCATCTAACTACGAACGCGTAAGCGGATTCCAAGGAACATTTGAATTTGATGTTGATAATGTTCAAGTCCTGGATGTCTCTGGGAGCGCATTAAATATAGATGATGAAAATGTGAATATGAATTATGTAGATGAAGGCTGGTTTACAATGTCATATTTTGACCTTGAAGAAACCAATATTGAAGGTGAGGAAGTGTTATTTACAGTATCGTACATAGAAAAAGAGTCATACGTAGATGATATGCCGTTTGCAATGACTTCTTCTCAAACACAAGCAGAAGCTTATAGGGGTTTAAATGAGATTGTAGATCTTAAGATTTCAGATAAAAACATTGAGGAAGTTGCCATTGTAGGAGCGCATCCTAACCCTTGGTCAGACAATACAAATCTTGAATTTTTTGTACCACAAGATGGTCAAGTAAATTGGGGGTTCTTTGATGTAAATGGAAGAAGGTTACATCAGATAAATGACTTTTATTCAAAAGGTAACCACAGTATAAATTTGAAAAAATCTGATTTGAATGCATCAGGTGTAATTTATGTAAGAATGACGTCGGCTTATTCTCAAGCGGAATTCAAAATGATGGTTATTAACTAAGTAATTCGTTAGCTCTAAATATTTGTAAGGGGGTCATGTAAATGACTCCCTTTTTTTGGTTTTATACAATTGCACTTTGCTCGGCTCTGACAGAGCCCGGCTCTGTCAGAGCTAAACTTCCTGTACGAAAAATTGACTTTTTTGTTTTTCTTCCTTATATTGATATAACCGGAAGTACAAAATGTCAAAATTATGGACGACAACACACTAGCTACCTTCTATCCGGAGCACTTTTATCACATTTATAATCGTACCAATAATAAAGAAGATCTGTTCCTGTCAGATGACAATAGATTATTCTTTTTGGATATCGTAAGAGATAAACTATCAGGGTTCGCTAATACTTTAGCCTTCAGTTTAATGGGGAATCACTTTCATCTTTGTATTAAAACCAAATCTCATCACAAGATCGTAAACTATATAAAAAGTTTACCACAAGGTAAAATATCTCTAAGGATGAGACAATTTATTGAAAATCAAGAAGATATCTGTCTATTTAATGATGTTTTTACTTATCTTTTCTCTGGAATATTTAACAGCTATGCACAATCCTTTAATAGAAAAGAAGCAAGAATAGGCAATTTATTTTACAGGCCGTTTAAGAGGTCACTTCTTGAATCTAAAACTAAAATCCAATATATAATTTACTACATACACCACAATGCGAGAAAGCATGACATAGTGATAGATTTTAAGGAACATGATTGGAATAGTTATCATTTGATAAGAATTATGGATGATTCTTTAATTGATATAACATCTGTTTTAGAAATTTTCGGTGATTTTAAGGAATTTATATCTTATCATAATGAATTGCTATTGCCAAAGGACGAGCTCTGACAGAGCTCCGCTCTGTCAGAGCTCGTCCTCCCAGATTCAATCCTTTTTCTTACTTTTGCCACCGTTTACCTCTATTTTAGGTTAAACAATAGTTAAATCATTTTTCTTTGGAATGTTTAGACTAATAATTAACATTTTAGAGTTGTAAATACGATAACATTTAGAAATTAAATTACACGCATGAAAAATATATTATTACCGCTTCTAGTCATTTTGGGCTTCGCAACATCATCTTTCTCGCAAAGAATAGCAATTGTCGATGTTTCCTCGATATTAGAAGATATGTCTGAGTATACAGAGGCACAGAGTAAAATAGATGAATTATCAGCTAAATGGAGACAAGACATCTCTCAGGAATATGATAAAATCAAAAGTCTTTATAACAAGTACCAAGCTGAACAAGTACTTTTAAGTGAAGAAGTAAAGGTGGAAAGGGAAGAAGAAATCATGGAAAAGGAAAAAAGTGTGCGTGAACTTCAGAAAAGAAGATTTGGTCCCGAAGGTGATTTGTTTAGAAGAAGACAAGAGCTTGTGAGTCCAATTCAAGATGAAGTATTTAATGCGATTCAGGATTATGCGAAAGTCAAAGGATATGATATTATTTTTGACAAAGCAGGTGCAGCAGGTTTGCTATATGCAAGTGATGAATTTGACAAGACAAAAGAATTGAGACGAGAATTAGGATTAAAATCAAAATAAGAATTATAATATTTTAAGAATGAGAAATTTTTTTAACTACGCGTTTATCGCAGTTGCTTTTTTGACTACTAGTAATTTAGCAGCACAGAGTTTTGGTTATATTGATTCACAAAGTATCATCGCTGTGATGCCAGAAGTTCAAGAAGCCAATTCACAAATTGAAACCCACAAAAAGCAATTGCAAAATCGTGGACAAGAATTGCTGCAGAAGCTGCAAACAAAGTACAAGGCTTTAGAGCAAAAACAAGCTCAAGGCCAAATTGCACCAAAAGAATTAGATGCTGAGGCACAAAAATTGAAAGCTGAAGAAGCAGAACTTATGCAGTTTGAGCAAGAGAGTCAGCAAAAAGTTATTGCTAAAAGTGAAGAACTTTTAAAGCCAATAAGAGATAGAATTCAAAAAGCAATCGATGATGTTGCTTCAGAGAATGGTTATGATTACATTTTTGACTTTAGCACAGGTTTTTTACTTTATGCTGATGCATCTGTAAATGTAGAAGCAAAGGTGAAGCAAAAATTAGGTTTGAAATAAATTTTAATTTATAATTACTTAAATCACATTCAAGATATCATTATTTTTTCATTAAAAATGATGCTCTGTAAAGTCGTATTATGATGAAGCAAGTATTCTGAATTTTGTCTTTACTAATTACTGATCAAGCGGTAAGAGCTCAAGTTAGTTTGATTAAAGAGGCTACTGACTATGTTCAAGCTATTGTTGATAGAGATTTTGAGAAGGTTATTGCCAAGATACTTCCAAATATTGTTGAGATGGGAGGAGGGAAAAGAACTAATGATTAAAGACTTACATAATGAACGTCAGCAAATTGTTATCAATGGCATGGACTAAATGGGCGATAAAGTTGGAGACCAGGATTTTTTTTTGAATCTAGTGGTGATATACAGCTTATATTTCCTGTGACTTGAAAAGTTGTATCTAATTTTAATGTAAATACCAAGTTGTTGGCTTTATCAAAGACAAAGGAGAGTCACGGTATTTTTTAGATATTGAAAAGTATGACATAGAAAGTTTGAACTTGTTCTACACAAACTTAATTGAAGATATTAAGTTCTAGGATTTATTTTACAAATCATTTATATAGAAAAAGCCTCTTTAGAATTATCTAAAGAGGCTTTTTGTTTTATACTTAAATTGATTAGTTATTATCGACTCAAGTACATACTTCTTTCACTATCTAGTTTTCTAAAGTAAGGATCATTCAAGTCCTCAATAAATCTAATCATTTCACCGGTTGATTTCATTTCTGGACCTAATTGTTTGTCAACATTAGGGAATTTATCAAATGAGAAAACTGGAACTTTTATAGCGTATCCTTTTAGTTTTATCTCAAACTCAAAGTCTTTTACTTTCTTGTGACCAATCATTACCAGAGTTGCAAATCTTAAGAAAGGCACTTGGTAAGCTTTAGCAATAAACGGAGTAGTTCTTGATGCTCGTGGATTGGCCTCAATGACAAATACTTCCTCATTTTTAATTGCAAACTGAATATTAATCAGACCTTTAATGTTAAGTGCTTTGGCTAATTTCAAAGTGTATTCTTTCATCGTCTCAACTGTTTTTTCAGAAAGACTGTATGGTGGCAACATAGCGGAACTATCACCAGAGTGAATTCCTGCTGGTTCAATGTGTTCCATAATACCCATTATCATCAAGTCTTCACCATCGAAAATAGCATCAACTTCTGCCTCTTTGGCGCGTTCTAAAAATTGATCAATCAAAACATTGTTGTCAGGCATGTGTTTGAAAATACTTAAAACATGTCTTTCCAATTCATCATCATTTATAACAATTCTCATGCGTTGACCTCCTAGTACGTAAGATGGCCTAACCAATACTGGGTATGAAACAGTGTTGGCAATATCTATAGCTTCATCAACATTTTGAGCTGCACCATATCTTGGATATGGAATATTTTGTTCTTTTAATAAATCAGAAAAACGTTCTCTATCTTCTGCTAAATCCATAGCTTGAAAATCGGATCCAATAATCTTGTAACCATGTGCTTCGATTGTCTCTGCTAGTTTAATTGCAGTTTGCCCACCCAGTTGTACAATTACTCCTTCTGGTTTTTCATGCTCAAGAATCTCTTTCAAATGCTCCCAGTAGACAGGTTCAAAATATAATTTGTCTGCTATGTCGAAATCTGTAGAAACTGTTTCTGGATTACAATTGATCATGATGGATTCATAACCCGCTTCCTTGATCGCTTTGATTCCATGAACGCAACAGTAATCAAATTCAATTCCTTGGCCTATTCTATTTGGGCCTGAACCTAGAACTATTATTTTCTTTTTGTCTGAAACAATACTTTCATTTTCTGAATCAAAAGTGGAATAGAAATATGGTGTGTGAGCTTCGAATTCTGCAGCACACGTGTCTACCATTTTAAAAACACGTTTGACACCTATTTTTTTTCTGTATTGCTCAATATCTTTTTCTTCAACGCGCATCAACCATGCTAATTGTGCATCAGAATATCCTGCTACTTTTAATTCACGCATAAATGCCACAGGGATATCATCAGGGACATTGTAGGCCATGAATTTATTTTCCAAATCAACCAAAGTCTTGATTTGTTTTAAATACCAAGGATCAATTTTAGTTAATTTGTGGACTGACTTTACTGGAACACCTAACCTTAAAGCATCTTTTACACGGTAGATTCTATCGTCGCTTACATTTTCTAAACGATCTAAAATATCTCCAGTTCTTATCCATTCTTTTTTGTCAGCACCAAGGCCCGCTCTGTTGTTCTCTTGACTCTGACAAGCTTTTTGAAGTGCTTCCAAAAACGTTCGCCCTATTGCCATTACCTCACCTACAGATTTCATTTGAAGACCTAACGTATGATCAGATCCGTAGAATTTTTCAAAATTCCAACGTGGCATTTTTACAATGACATAATCCAAAGTTGGTTCAAAATATGCTGAGGTGGTCTTTGTAATTTGATTTTTTAATTCATCTAAATTGTAGCCGATTGCCAATTTAGTAGCAACTTTTGCGATAGGGTATCCAGTAGCCTTACTTGCCAAAGCTGATGATCTGGAGACTCTAGGGTTTATTTCAATACAAATTAACTTTTCAGTTTCAGGATCTAATGCAAATTGAACATTACATCCACCAGCAAAATTACCTAATGTACGCATCAGTTTGATGGCCTGATTTCTCATCTCTTGATATGCTGTGTCAGACAAGGTCATAGCTGGTGCAACAGTGATACTGTCTCCAGTATGAATTCCCATTGGGTCTAGGTTTTCAACTGTACATATAATCACAACATTGTTGTTGTCATCCCTTAGTAGTTCAAGCTCATATTCTTTCCATCCCAAAACAGCTTTTTCAACCAAAACTTCATGGGAAGGAGAGGCGTTTAGTCCTCTTCTTAGTGCTTCATCAAAATCCTTTTCCTCCATTACAAAACCCCCACCAGTACCACCAAGAGTATATGAAGGTCTGATTACGAGTGGAAAACCAATTTTTTGAGAAGCATCTTTACCTTCTAAAAATGAATTTGCTATGAATGAAGGTGCAACACTTAAACCAATTTTTATAACATGCTTTTTAAAAGCTTCTCGGTTTTCCGCCAATTCAATTGCGTCTAGGTCAACACCTATTAACTTTACATTAAATTCGTCCCAAAGACCATGTTTCCCGGCTTCAATTGCAAGATTTAAAGCTGTTTGACCACCCATTGTGGCCAGAACAGCATCTATTTTTCTTTCAGTTAAAATTTGACGGAGGCTATCAACTGTTAGTGGCAACAAATAAATGTTGTCAGCAGTCATAGGGTCTGTCATAATAGTTGCTGGATTGGAATTGATCAAACTGACTTCAATGCCTTCCTCCATCAAGGAGCGAGAGGCTTGAGTTCCAGAGTAATCAAATTCACAAGCTTGGCCAATAACAATAGGGCCGCTTCCAATAATAAGAACAGATTTGATTGAATTATCGCGAGGCATATGCGGTCATTTTTGTATTGACGGCAAATATAGACGAAATGTAATAAATTATGACACCATAAGACCTAAATGGGGATAATATGTGGAATATTTTTAAGGAAGATGGTTAAGCTCTTTTGGAAAGTGAGGAATGGTTGTTATATCTATAGTTACTCATTAATTTTAATAAGCTAATTTGATTGTGAATTTCTTTGGATTTTAAAGTACTGTCTCAGCTTGAAATAACTCCCTGATAAAATTAGGACAGTAGATTTTAAATATTGATTGGCAGTATATATCAAATTGTTCTCATTGGAAAATGATTCATTAACATCTAATAATGAATAATTAAACATAACTATATTAGTATTGCAGTTATTCATTATAATAATTTAGGCATATGAGCAGAAATATATATAGCGAACAGATTGTATGAAGTGCTTTTAAATGGAGGTTTGCTTGCAAATACAAATATTAAAAGACATATGGAAGGTTTGATATAGCTACAAGCTACTCTTAAGAGTGGCAAATACATCGCCATCGCTGAACTTGCTTTTTATATAAGTTATTATTTAAGTGGAATGCTAAATGTACTGATGTGATGTGATCTGGAAATCCGAGATAAATATAGCTTTGATATATATCCTATTAAATCGGAAAAGCTTTGGTAAAACCCAGGAGTAAACTATATTTCTAATGCTAATAATTTCATTGGTAAAGTTAAAGTTTTGGATGATGAAGTACTTGATAAAGATTTTTTAAAAAAATATGGTACCTATGAAAGAAATATTGAAGCATTAATTGATAATAGCTATTATCAATTAGGACAAATATCACTGCCTAAAAAACTGGTGCTTTATTAAAACAAAGCCATTGTAGGGTGAGTTTAAAAACAGAATGCTGAATAAGTTTAATTGTTTTTTTGTTGGTTCTTTTAAATGGAGCATTTTTACAGAAAAGCAAAATCAAACTGAAAAAAATAAAATTATGAAATTGTTAATAATAGGAGGAAGCGGTACGATAGGTAAAAAAGTAACCCAACATTTTAAATCAAAACATGAAGTTTTGGTTGCAGGAAGATTTAGCGGCGATGTGACAGTAGATATTAAGGATTCCAATTCTATAAAAAGCATGTTTGAGAAAGTTGGTTCATTGGATGCTATACTGAGTATCGCAGGGGATGCACGCTGGGCTAGCTTTAATGATCTCACTGAGGAGGATTATTACATTGGAATAAAAAGTAAATTAATGGGTCAGGTAAATGTAGTCCGTATTGGCAAAGACTATCTCAAACCAAAGGGGTCTATTACGTTATCAACAGGAATTCTTGGCGATTACCCCGTTGATAAGACTACAAGTGCAGCAATGGTAAATGGGGCACTTCATAGTTTTGTAAAGGCAGTTGATTTGGAAATCGAAAATGAAATCCGTGTGAATGTTGTTTCATTGGGTCTTGTGCAGGATGCTTATGAAAAGTACAAGGACTACTTCCCTGGGCACAATCCTATTTCAATGACAAAAGCTGTCAATGCATATGTGATGAGTGTTGAAGGTAAAGGAAGGGGAGAAGTGATTAAGGTCTATAAATAATAAGATTATAGCTTAAAAAGCTGACTGTTTTTACCTCGACAAATTCAATTGACCAACACTTTCTACAATGTTTCCTTTGTCATCTACAGTTTTGATAGAGTAGATGTAGAAACCTTGAATTGCGTTATTGCCATTAAATTGTCTATCCCAGCCTTCGCTTTCATCGTTTGGAGGGAAGATTTCATTATAAAACACCAACTTATCCCATCTTTCATAAATGGAAAGTGAATTTATATTAACGATGTATTCATTTGAGAAAATGTGTCAAACATTTTAGGGTTTTACCAAAATGAAGGTCTCCGGCCGTTTATCCAACTCATATAAGCAAACCGAGCGAGGCCTGTGACCTTGCACCCGAATACCGTTGGATTTTTAAATATCCGGCACATACAAATAAATCATTTTGTTATCTTACACATGAAAACGATAATAACCATGCATAAACATCTTTACATACTTTTGACGTTCTTCTTATTTGCAAGTCACATCGCAATATCTCAAGTTAAAGAAGCACCAATTGTTCAAGAGGGCGAAGGACCATTCAATCAGCTAATTATCAGAGGCGTGACAATTATTAGTGGAACAGGTGCACCTCCTCGAGGGCCCGTTGATGTGATTATAGAAAACAATATTATTAAAAATATCAAAAACGTTGGATATCCTGGAGTTGAAATAAATGAAGGAAACCGACCTAAA
>Ga0206131_10006340_pt1 | contig 12148 bp, 13 predicted proteins | sample Helgoland_Spring_FD_148636 | JGI IMG/M metagenome (GOLD analysis project Ga0206131, IMG submission 148636) | Pelagic subsurface seawater microbial communities from Kabeltonne, Helgoland, North Sea - Helgoland_Spring_Bloom_20160517_1 | ecosystem: Environmental > Aquatic > Marine > Epipelagic ... | reverse complement strand
ACCGTCGCGACCAGTGTCTCCCCGATCTGGTCGATCCGCACCGTATCGCCCCTGACCTTCACGATTTCCTCGACCGATTGGCGCGCGAGCGCGAACCGGTGCCCCCCGGCGGTCAGGATCACGGTCGTCAGGATCGACAGCGTCATCGGCACGCGGATCGTGATCGTCAGGCCCCGGCCCCGCTGGTTCGCCAGCACGACGCGCCCGCCGATCTGTTCGATGTTGGCGCGCACGATATCCATGCCCACCCCGCGGCCCGATATCGTGGTGACCGCATCGCGGCTCGACAGCCCCGGGTGGAACACCAGCTCGCATCGTTCGGCCTCGCTCAGCGCGGCGGCCTCCACCGTCGACAAGAGTTGCTGCTGACACGCCTTGGCGACCAGCCGTTCGGTATCGATCCCGCGCCCGTCGTCGATCACGTCGATCAGTATCTGGTTGCCCGACTGGCGCGCCGCGATCGTCAGCGTGCCGCCGGGCGACTTGCCCGCGGCCAGCCGCTCATTGGTGGTTTCGATCCCGTGATCGATGGCGTTGCGGATCAGATGGACCAGCGGATCGCGCATCAGCTCGATCATCTCGCGGTCCAGCTCGACATCGCCCCCCTCGATCCGGATCGCGACGGTCTTGCCCAGTTCGGCGGCGGTGTCGCGCACCATCCGCGGGATCGCGGCGAACAGCGCCTCGATCGTCTGCATCCGCGTCCGCGACACGGTTTCGCGCATGTCGGCGACGGTCAGCGACAGCCGGTCGAGCGCGGCCTCGACCCGCGGGTCGAAATCGCCCCCGCGCAATCGCCGCGCCAGGTCGTTGCGCGCCAGCACCATGTCGGACATGCCGCTCATCATCCGGTCGAGCAGGTCGACGCCCAGCCGGACGCTGCGGCTGTGCGATCGTACGGGCGCGCTCGTCGGCGTCGCCGCGGCGGGCACCGCATGTTCGGCCAGCGCGGCGATCAGCAGGTCTTCGGATGAATCCTCCAGCGCCACGCCCGCATCGATCGCCTCGACCAGCTCGCCGATCCGGTCGATGATCGCCAGCACGGCGCTGACCAGCGCGGTGTCGGGGGTTCGCGTGCCGTCGCGCACCGCCGACAGCACGTCTTCGGCGGCGTGGCTCAACCGGGCAAGCCGGGGCAGATCCAGAAAGCCGCAACTGCCCTTCACCGTGTGGACGAAGCGAAAGATCGAATCGAGCCGCGCCCGATCGGTCGGATCGCCTTCCCACGCGACGACCTCGCCCGATAATGCCTCGAGCGTTTCGCGCGTTTCCGCGATGAATTCCTGCAGCAGATCGTCCATGTGTCCCCGGGCGTGGTCCAGGGCCGGTTGTGCCGCCAAATGTTTAAGGCGGCGTTTACCGCGCGTTGAACACCGCGCCGAAAATCATCACCGTCTCCGCCGGTTCGGACACCAGCACGCTGCCGCCCGCCTCGCGCACGATCTCATGGACCAGATAGGCGGCGGCGGTGCGCGGGGTGACCCCGTCGGGCCGCGGGCCGTCGGTCAGCGTCGCGCGCAATTCGGGGTCGAGCACGATCCGCTGCCCCTCGATCTGCAGGACGACCTCGACATGCCCGTCATTCTCCTCGCCCCCGATCGACAGCGTGCCCCCGCGGATCAGCGCCTCGCTCGCGATCAGCGCCAGGTTCAGCACCACCTTGATCGCGGCCTTGGGCAACCGCTCCGCCTCGACGATCCAGTTGAAATCGATCCGCTTGTTATCCGCGACCAGCCCCTCGATCGCCTGCCGCGCCTCGCGCGTGTCGACCATGTCGCCAAAGCCCCCCGCCGCGCCGAACGCCAGGCGAAAGAATTTCAGCTTGTTCGCCGACGTCCGCGCGCTGTCGTGGAGCAATTCGAACACGCGGGCGCGCATCGCGTCATCGGTTTCGTCGTCGAGCAGCTCGAGCCCGTTGTTCAACGCCCCCACCGGCGACAACAGGTCGTGGCAGAGTTTCGAACACAACAGGCTGGCAAAATCGACCGGGGTGACGGTCATCGATGATCCTTCGTCTGAAAGCGCGTCTTCTGACCCACCCGACTCGCCGACGCAAGCGCGGGGGCACGGGGAACGAAGACGCGGTGGATCAATCGACGACATCCAGCGTCACCGCCTCGAACCGCCCCTCGATCGCGCCGCCCGCCCGGCTGCGCCACGCGCGGACCCGCCCGGCGCCGACGATCAGCCATAATTGCCCTTCCTCGACCGCGTCGGCGGCGTCGCGGGGCGATGGCACCGGCGATCCGGTCGGGTGCGAATGATAATGGCCGATCACCCGCGCGCCCCCGCCCCGCGCCGCGCGATGCGCCGCGATCAGCGCGACCGGGTCGATCTCGAACCGGCGCGCCGGATCGGGCGCGACGTTGGCGCAGGGGGCGACCGCGGTGATCCGCGCGATCGCCGCTTCTTGGTCGCCCTCGCCGGAGCCGTTCCCGAACACCAGCCCGCAGACCTCGTCCCCGCTCGACGCGGCATGATCGGTGATCTGTTTCACCAACACACTTGAAATCGCGATGCCCACCGCCACTTTCCTACCCCATGAACCGGGGGGTTTCCATCATCGACACGACGATCGCGGCCGCCGCCGACGGGTGGCGGCTCGACCGGGCGCTCGCCGATGCGTTGCCGACGATGTCGCGCGAACGGCTGAAGGTGCTGATCGCCAGCGGCGCGGTGTCGCGCGATGGCATTCTGCACCGCGATCCCGCCCGCCGCGCCGCCGCGGGCGACCGGTTCACCCTCGCGGTCCCCGATCCCGCGGTCGCGCATAACGAGGCGCAGGATATCCCGCTGACGATCGCGTATGAAGACGAGCATCTGATCGTCATCGACAAGCCTGCGGGTCTCGTCGTCCATCCCGCCGCGGGCAATCTCGACGGGACGCTGGTCAACGCGCTGCTCCACCATTGCCGCGGGTCGCTGTCGGGGATCGGCGGGGTCGCCCGCCCCGGCATCGTCCACCGGATCGACAAGGATACCAGCGGGCTGATGGTCGCCGCCAAGACCGATCGCGCGCATGTCGGGCTCGCCCGCCAGTTCGCGGATCATTCGATCGACCGTCGCTATCGCGCGATCGTCGGCGGCATCCCCCGCCCCGCCGCCGGATCGGTCGACGCCCCGCTCGCCCGGTCCCCGCAGAACCGCAAGAAGATCGCGATCGTCCCCGGCGGCAAGCGCGCGGTCACCCATTATGCCACGCTCGACAGGCTCGACGGCGCCGCACTGGTCGAATGCCGCCTCGAAACCGGGCGGACGCATCAGGTGCGCGTCCACATGGCCTCGATCGGCCACGCCTTGCTGGGCGACCCGGTCTATGGTAGAACAAAAGGGAGCCAGAAAGCGCTGCTGGACAGGCTGGATTTCCACCGACAGGCGTTGCACGCCGCCCGGATCGGGTTCATCCATCCCATCAATAGCCTCGCTTTGGCGTTCGAAAGTGCAATGCCTGCTGACATGCAGGAACTGTTCAGCCAGCTTAACGTATAAGATCAGCGTCTCGTCGCCGCACTGCGGCATCGACGCGCCAGGGATAGGGAGAATTCATCATGGCAGGCCGCAGCAACGTACCGGCGACCATCCCTGCGCTCGGTAGCGAGGCGGGGCTCAACCGCTATCTCGCCGAGATCAAGAAATTTCCGCTGCTCCAGCCCGAGCAGGAATATATGCTCGCCAAACGGTTCCAGGAACATGGCGATCCCGATGCCGCGGCGCAGCTCGTCACCAGCCATCTGCGCCTCGTCGCCAAGATCGCGATGGGCTATCGCGGCTACGGCCTGCCCACGTCCGAACTGATTTCGGAGGGTAATATCGGGCTGATGCAGGGCGTGAAGAAATTCGAACCCGATCGCGGTTTCCGCCTCGCCACCTATGCGATGTGGTGGATCCGCGCCTCGATCCAGGAATATATCCTGCGGTCGTGGAGCCTGGTGAAGATGGGCACGACCGCGGCGCAGAAGAAACTCTTCTTCAACCTGCGCCGGATGAAGTCGAAGCTCGACGCGTTCGAGGATGGCGACCTGAAGCCCGAGGACGTGACCAAGATCGCGACCGATCTGGGCGTCGCCGAACATGACGTCGTCAGCATGAACCGCCGGATGGCGATGGGCGGCGACACCTCGCTCAACGTGCCGATGCGCGAAGACGGCGAGGGTCAGTGGCAGGATTGGCTGCAGGACGATGCGCCGTTGCAGGACAAGATCGTCGCCGACGAGCAGGAGGCGGATGTCCGCCACACGATGCTGGTCGACGCGATGGAGGATCTCAACGATCGCGAAAAGCATATCCTGACCGAACGCCGCCTGACCGACGATCCCAAGACGCTGGAGGAACTCAGCCAAGTCTATGGCGTCAGCCGCGAACGCGTCCGCCAGATCGAGGTGCGCGCCTTCGAGAAGCTGCAAAAGGCGATGATGCGGATCGCGGGCGAAAAGCGGCTGCTGGCCGCCTGATCCGGCGCTGATACGCGCCCTATCCTGCCCCCGACCTGATGCCGTCACGCGCGCGATCGCTTGAACCCTGCCGATCGGCGGGTAAGGATCGCGCGCGATGATTACCGTCTTCCGCATTCTCGCCAAATCGCTGCTGATCTTCGTCATCGTGACGGTGGCGTGGATCGGGCTGTATCGGTTCGTCCCCGTCCCGTTCACCTGGACGATGCTCGGCGACGTGGTGAACGGCCATGGCGTGACGAAGGACTGGACGCCCCTGTCGCGGATCGACCCCGACATGCCGCGCGCCGCGATCGCGGGGGAGGATTCACGCTTCTGCGAACATCATGGCTTCGATTTCACCGCGATCGCCAGCGCCGCCTACCGCAACGCGCAGGGCGGGCGCATCCGCGGCGGATCGACGATCAGCCAGCAGACCGCGAAGAACGCGTTCCTGTTCCAGGGCGGCGGCTATGTCCGCAAGGCGCTGGAGGCGTATTTCACCGTCCTGATCGAAACGCTCTGGGGGAAACGCCGGATCATGGAGGTGTATCTCAACATCGCCGAAACCGGGATCGGCACCTATGGCGTTCAGGCGGGGTCGATCCGCTATTTCAACCATGGCGCCGATCACCTGACCCCGACCGAGGCGGGGCGGATCGCCGCGGTCTTGCCGCTGCCCAAGAAACGCGCCGCGATCGACCCGCGCGGCTTCGTCCGGCGGCATGGCAACACGCTGGCCCGCTACGTCGGCACGGTGCGCCGTAGCGGGCTGGACAGCTGCCTCGACTAGATCAGAACGGCAGCTTGAAACCGGGGGGCAAGGGCAGCCCGCTCGTCATCTTCTGCATTTCCGCGCCCGATATCGCATCGGCCTTCGTCCGCGCATCGTTGAATGCGGCGATCAGCAGATCCTCGAGCATCTGCTTCTCGCTCACCTGGATCAGCGAATCGTCGATCGCGATGCCGATGATCCGGCCCTTCGCCGATGCCGTCACCGTGACCAGCCCGCCGCCCGATGCGCCCTTGACCTCGATCGTATCGAGGCTGTCCTGCGCCTTTTGCAACTCGTTCTGGACGTTCTGCGCCATCGCGAGGATTTCATCGATATTGTTCATGCACTGCTCCGTTTACCTGGCCATTCTTCGAGTTCCGCTCCGGGAAACGCATCGAGCGCCGCTTTGATCATCGGCGTCTCCAGGATCGCCGCCTTCGCCGCCGCCTCCGCCGCGTCCGCCGCCTCGCGCACCGTGGGTTCGCCCGGCGCATCCGCGAACGACACGCGCCACGCCTGCCCGGTCAGCGATTTCAACGCACCGTTCAGCTCGGCCAGCGTATCGGCGGACATCGGACGGCTGCCGCTCAGCACCAGCACCGGCGGCGCATAGTCGACGACCCGCGCGCCATGCCGCAACCGCGCCGCCAGCGCGAGCGCCCCCTCCTCGTCCAGCCGGTCGATCAGCTGCGCGAAGGTCGGCGGCAACCGCGTCTCCGGCGCAGCCAGCGCTGCCGCTGGAGTCGTGGCCGCCGGATTCGGGGCAGCCATCACCGGAGCCGCAGCGACCGGCGCCGCAGCGGGGGCTGCCGCGCTGCTCCCCATGCTGCCCGCCCCCTGCGGCGCCGCGATCTTGCCGCTCGCAATCTGCCGCGCCAACTCGCCCGGATCGGGCAGCGTCGAGGCGTGGATCGCGCGCAGCAGCGCCATCTCCGCCGCCTCGATCGGCAACGCCGCCTTCGCGATCTCGTCATGCCCCTTCAGCAGCAACTGCCACAGCCGATGGAGCGAGGGATAGGACAGTGCCGCCGCCCAGGTCGCGCGCGCATCGCGCTCCTCCTGCGGCTGCGCGATGTCGGGCGCGGTGCCGACCTTGGCCAGCGTCACGCCATGGACCGTTTCGAGCAGCGACCGGAACACCGACAGCGGGTCGACGCCATAATCATATTGCCGCCTGAGCGAGGCGAGCGCCGCCGCCGATTCGGCCTGCAGGATCAGCGCCAGCAGGTCACGCACCGCGCCGCGATCGGACAGGCCCAGCATCTGCCGCACCGCGTCCGCGCCGACCCCGCCCCCTTCCAGCCCCGCATGCGCGATCGCCTGGTCCAGAATCGACAGTCCGTCGCGCGCCGATCCTTCCGCGGCGCGCGCGATCAGCATCAGCGCCTCGGGCTCCGCGGTCACCCCCTCCTGCGCCGACACCCACGCGAAATGCTCGGCCAGCTTCTCCGCGGTGATCCGCCGCAGGTCGAACCGCTGGCACCGCGACAGCACGGTGACGGGCACCTTGTTGACCTCGGTCGTCGCGAACAGGAATTTGACGTGCGCGGGCGGCTCTTCCAGCGTTTTCAGCAACGCGTTGAACGCGTTCTTCGACAGCATGTGGACTTCGTCGATGATGTAGATCTTGAACCGGGCCGACACCGCGGCATAGCGCGACGCGTCGATGATCTCGCGGACGTCGTCGACGCCCGTGTGGCTGGCGGCGTCCATCTCGATCACGTCGATATGCCGCCCCTCCGCGATCGCACGGCACGGTTCGCACACCCCGCACGGGTCGATCGTCGGGCCACCGGTGCCGTCCGGCCCGATACAATTGAGCGCCTTCGCGATCAGCCGCGCGGTCGACGTCTTCCCCACCCCGCGGACGCCCGTCATCAGGAACGCATGCGCGATCCGGTCGCGCTTGATCGCATTTTCCAGCGTGCGGACCATCGCCTCCTGCCCGATCAGCGCGCCGAAGGTCTGCGGGCGATATTTGCGCGCCAGGACGCGATACGCCTCGGGCTTCACAGGCTGGGGCGGTTCGCCGAGATCGAAGGAATCTGACATCGCGCCCCTGATAGCGGGAAGCGGCGGGCGTGTCGAAGGGGTCGGGGCGTTTCGCGCAGGCGGTCGCGCGACGTGATGAGGGACGACGTCCACGACCGGTGATGGCGGATGGTGCGTGCGCGTCATGGCGGAGCCATGACGTCAGACGGCGCTCGTAGCGCCGCTGGCCGCGCTTGCCTGCAACGCAGGCTGCGCGGTGGAAGCCGGAACGACCCGGGGCGAAATCGTTGTGGCTGCTGCCTTCCGGCCCTGACCAGGTTGGCGACGACCCCGTCCGCCCGACTTCCGCCCGGCCCTATGGCGGAGCCGGGCGGCGCGATCAAGCGCGGATGCGATCGGCGCCTACCAGCGATAGTTCGACCGCACGGTACGGCACACGCGGACGCGGTGGTTGTAGCGCCACTGGTACGAACACACGCGGCGCGTCCGATACCGGTTCCGGTAATTCTGCCGACCGACATAGCGGTGCCCGCGATAGGCGCGGCGCTGGCCGTAATGATGCCCGCGATCGTGCTGGCGGTAATTGTCGTGACGCGGCGCGGCGTCGGCGGGGGCCGGGGCGACCGCGAACGATCCGACGGCGAGCGCGGCGGCGCTCAGCATGGCGATCAGTTTCATATGATGTCCTTTCTCGAACGGTGGTTGGCGTGAACGGACATTGCAGCGTCGCGGGTGCATCCGCCCTGAACCCGTCGTTGTGCGATCGACAGCTTGGCGCGCGCTCAGCCCGGGATGTTCACCGTCAGCCCGTCCATCGCGTCGGTCAGCAGGATCTGGCACGCCAGCCTGCTCGTCCGCGTCGCGCCCTGCGCCAGGTCGAGCATATCCTCCTCGTCCTCGGTCGCGGGGGGCAGCCGCGCGACATCGCCAGCATCGATGATGACGTGACACGTCGCGCACGCCATCTGCCCCTCGCACGTTCCCTCCAGCGGCTGGCCATAGGCCTGGGCGATGTCGAGCAGCGTCGTGCCGACGGGCGCATCGGCCTCGCACACCGCGCCATCGCGCGCGACGAACCGGATCTTCACGCCGCGATCCCCTGCCGTGCCGCCGCCGCCGCGATCCGGTCGATCGTCGCGACGAACGCCGCCTCGTCGCTATACCGTCCGAACCCCAGCCGGATCGACGACCGCGCCGCCGCATCGGTCAGCCCGATCGCGCGCAGCACATGGCTCGACCGCCCCGATCCGCTCGCACAGGCGGAACCCGCGGAAAAGGCGACGTCGCGCACCTCCGACATCAGCCGGTTCACGTCGATCCCGTCCAGCCGGACGTTCAGATTGCCGCGATACCGCGCCGCGACCGACCCGTTGATCGTCCACCCCGGCAACCGGTCGACCGCCGCGGCGAACAACCGGTCGACCAGCGCCAGATCGTCGTCGCGCCGCGCTATCATCGCCTGCGCCGCGACGCCGAACCCGGCGCATAGCGCGGGCGACAGCGTCCCCGATCGCCCGCCCTCCTGGTCGCCGCCATGCAGCAACGGCGCGGGCGCGACGCCATCGCGCAGCCACAGCGCGCCGATGCCCTTCGGCCCGTAGACCTTGTGCGCCGACACAGCGATCAGGTCGCACCCGTCGGGTATCGCGACCCGGCCATAGCCCTGCACCGCATCGCACAGCATCAGCGCGCCCGCGCGGTGCGCGATTGTCGCGATGGCGGCGATCGGCTGGATCACCCCGATCTCGTTATTCACCAGCATCGCCGCGACCAGCCCCGTCGTCGCGCCGACCGCCGCCTCGACCCGCGCCAGCTCGACCAGCCCATCCGCGCCCACCGGCACGATCGTCACCTGCCGCCCCCGCGCGCGTTCCGCGGCGACCGTGTCGAGCACCGCGGCATGTTCGGTCGCGATCGTCACGATATCGCCCGTCGTCCCGCGGATCGCCCAGTTCAGCGCCTCGGTCGCGCCGCTGGTAAAGGCGACCCGCCCGCCGCCGGGCAACGGCGCGGCGACCCGGTCGCGCGCCACCTCCACCGCGGCCCGCGCCGCCCGGCCTGCGCGATGCGGCGAATGCGGGTTCGCATGCTGGGTTTCCAGCCACGGCATCATCGCCGCCAGCGCTTCGGGCATCAGCGGCGTCGTCGCCTGATAATCCAGATAGGTCACGCCGCGAACGTCCGCGTCGCCCGCGCGACATCGCGCCACGCCGCGATGAAGCCGTCGACCTCGGCCGCGCCGGTCGTCCGCCCGAAACTCACCCGGATGACTTCGCGCGATGCCGGCTCGTCCCATCCCATCGCGCCCAGCACATGGCTCGGTTTCATGCTGCCCGACGAACAGGCGCTCCCCGCCGACACCGCAAATCCCGCCGCATCCAGCCGGATCAGCTGCGCCGCCGCCGCCACGCCGGGCAATCGATAGGAGGCGATGGCGGGATGCCGATCGCTCGCGTCGGCGACGACGATGCCCCCCGACCGCCGCACCGCATCGTCGAGTGTGTCGCGCAGCATCGCCCAGCGCGCGACCGGCTCGCCCGCCGCCAGCGCCGCGGCATAGCCCAGCGCCGCGGGCAGATTCTCGGTCCCCGCGCGGTAGCCGCGCTCCTGCCCGCCGCTCGGGTGCAGCATCGCCAGATCGCGGACCAGCAGCGCGCCGATCCCCGGCGGCCCGCCCCGCTTGTGCGCCGACAGCGCGACGAAATCTGAATGCTCGACCAGCTCGTCCCCCAACGCCGCCGTCGCGGGCATTTGCGCCGCATCGACCAGCAGCAGCGACCCCGCGCCGTGGACGACCCCCGCGATTCGCGCGATCGGCTGGCGCACGCCCGTCTCGCTGTTCGCCCATTGCACCCCGACGATGGTGCGGACCCCATCGGCGAGCATGTCTGCCAGCGCATCGATGTCGACGACGCCGTCCGCCCCCACCGGCACCCGATCCGCCGCCCCCGCCGCGCGCATCGCCGCATCATGTTCGACCGCGGAGACCAGCCGCCGCGCCGCGACCGACCGCCCCAGCGCGATATCGAGCGATTCGCTCGCCCCGCTCGTCAATAACAGCTCGTGCCGCCAGCCATAGGCCGCCGCGATCGACCGCCGCGCCGCCTCCAGCGCGGCACGCGCGCGGCGCCCCTCCGCATGCGGCGACGACGGATTGGCCCATGCCGCCATCCCTTCCCCCACCGCGGCGATCGCCGCGGGGGTCATCGCGGTCGTCGCCGCATGATCGAGATAGACGCGGGGGGAAGGGACGATATCGGGCAGCGCGGGTTCCAATTGCGAAAAGTGGCTTCATCCCTATATAGGCGCGCATCCCCGCTCGCTCCACCGGCGTGCGCCACATGATCCGCGAGACCCATGCCAGAAGTGATTTTTCCCGGCCCAGAAGGCCGCCTAGAGGGGCGTTTCGCTCCTGCTCCCCGTCCCCGCGCACCCGTCGCGATGATCCTGCATCCGCATCCCTCCTCGGGCGGCACGATGAACAACCGGATCGTGCAGGATCTGTACAAGACGTTCCAGCGCCGCGGCTTCGCGACGCTGCGCTTCAATTTCCGCGGCGTCGGCAAGAGCCAGGGCGTGTTCGACAACGGCATCGGCGAACTGTCCGACGCGGCGAGCGCGCTCGACTGGGTCCAGAGCTTTCATCCCGAAGCATCGACGACCTGGGTCGCCGGGTTCGGCTTCGGCGCGTGGATCGGGATGCAGCTGCTGATGCGCCGCCCCGAAATCCGCGGCTTCATCTCGATCGCGCCGCCGGCGAACATGTTCGATTTCACCTTCCTCGCCCCCTGTCCCGCCAGCGGGATCATCATCCAGGGCGAAAATGACGAAGTCGTGACCCCCGGCGCGGTGCAAAAGCTCGTCGACAAGCTGCGCACCCAGCGGCACATCACGATCCACCACGATACGATTCCGAAGGCGAACCATTTCTTCGAACATGAAATGGGCCTGCTGATGGGCAGCGTCGACAATTATCTCGACATGCGCCTCGCCCCGGATTCGCCGATCCGCTGAGCATCGCGCAGCGCCGCGCCAGCGTCGGGCCAGCCTCGGGCCAGCGCCGGGCGGGGCTGCACGTGAAATCCCTGTCCTACACGGCCCCGACCTGCCACGCAGGCGGGGCTGTTTGACACCTGAAGGATCGCCCGCCGTCCGGGCCCGACACCCGACGCGACAACCGCGTTTTTGGCGTGACCTTATGTGACTTTTGCGCGCGACCCGACGGTCGTCTTGGCGTGACCTTTGCGTTCGAGGCGCAGGTCGTCCAGGCGTGACCTTATGTGACCTTTGCCGCTACAGCGTCCAGACGAGTACGTTGCCCAGCAGCACCGCCGCCATGATCAGCAACAGCACCCCCTTCTTCGTATCGCGGCGTTTCGCGATCATCGTCGCCCCACCGATCAGGCAGGCGAACACCCCGATCATCGCGATCGCAGGGGCGGCGTGGGCAATGGCGGTCAGCGCAGGTGGCATCGCCGCTCCCTAGCCGCTGGCCACGCCCGTCGTCGAGGGGCCGCCCGCTATCGGTCTATCCGGCCAGCGCACGGGCATAGGCCGCGACATCGACGTTGCCGCCCGACAGGATCACCAGCATCCCCGCGTCGGGGGCGACCCTGCCCGCCAGCAGCGCGGCCAGCCCCACCGCCCCGCCCGGCTCGATCACCAGCCGCAGCGTCGCCGCCGCCCAGCGCTGCGCCGCTGCGACCTCCGCCTCGCTCACCGCCACGCCCGTCGCATCGCGCCGCGACAGCACGTCGAACGTCAATGGCGACACCCGCATCGTCATCAGCGAATCGCACGCGGTCGGGGGTGGATTCTCACCGACCGGTTCGATCCACGACGATTCCAGGCTGCGGCGCATGTCGTCCCACCCCGTCGGCTCGACCACCGTGATCCGCGCCTCGCCGAGCCCCAGCGCGGTTCCCGCCGCCAGCCCGCCGCCGCCACAGGG
>Ga0206131_10006339_pt1 | contig 12149 bp, 2 predicted proteins | sample Helgoland_Spring_FD_148636 | JGI IMG/M metagenome (GOLD analysis project Ga0206131, IMG submission 148636) | Pelagic subsurface seawater microbial communities from Kabeltonne, Helgoland, North Sea - Helgoland_Spring_Bloom_20160517_1 | ecosystem: Environmental > Aquatic > Marine > Epipelagic ... | reverse complement strand
GTAGGTCGCTGACGGGTTGTAGTTCGTGGCAAAAGAGAGGGTACAACCGCCGATCACACAGGAACCGTCATTGATGTTCGCGTTCGGATCGTAGTTGTCAGCCGTTGGACTGGTGCAGCCCAGCACGATACAAGATCCGTTGTCTACCGTGGCAGAAACGCTGTAGTTGATGGCCAGAGGATTGGTACAGCCCGCGATAATGCAGGACCCGTCATCCAAGACTGCATTGGCAGCGAAGTTGACCGCAAGCGGATTGGTACAGCCATAGACTTGGCAGGTATTGTCGTCCAAAGTAGCTGCGGGGTCAAAGTTGATCGCATCGGGATCGGTGCACCCCAACAGGATGCAGCTGCCGTCGTCTACATCGGCCAAAACGCTGTAGTTGATGGCCGCAGGGTTGGTGCATCCACCAAACGTGCAAGATCCATTTTCAACGGTCGCTTCGGGGTTGTAATTCGCCGCTGTCGGATAAGTGCAACCGCTGATGACGCAGGAGTCGTCACTGATGGTAGCCTGAGCATCGTAATTGTCAGCTTCTGGGTCTGTGCAACCTGAGCAGCTTTGGCTTTCACAACTGCCGTCATCGTCGGTGGCCTCGACTGAGAAATTGCAGGCCTCACCGTCGGTGCAACCCAGTACCTCATCCTCATCGCAAATGCCATCACCATCCGTGTCGTTGTTGCATGTGCCTGTGCAATCCACATTGTCTGCCCCAAAGAGGTCCTCTGGGAACGTGCACGTGCCATCATCGTCATTGGCTGCAGGGTCATAATTGCAGGCCCCCATTTGGGTACAACCCCCAAACAGGCATGACCCGTCATCCGCATTGGACGCTGCATCAAAGTTGTCTGCAGCAGGATCAGTACAACCGGGGTATTCACAGCTGCCATCTTCATTGTTGGCTGCAGCATTGTAGTTCTGTGCTTCTGAATCCGTGCACCCCGACAACACGCAGCTGCCATCGTTCACGTTGGCTTGAGCATTGTAGTTGTCTGCGTCGAGGTCCGTACAACCGGGGTACAGACACGACCCGTCGTCGCTGTTGGCGCCAGGTTCGTAGTTGGCTGCCGAAGCGTCCGTGCAACCATCGAACAAACAGTATCCATCGTCCACATTGGCAATGGGGTTAAAGTTTGAAGCCGCAGGAGAAGTACAACCCGCATAGCTACATGAGCCATCGTTGGTGTTGGCCAAGTCGTCGTAGTTGCCCGCAAGTGGGTCCGTGCAACCAAAGAAGATGCAACTGCCATCAAAAACCGTAGCCTGTGGGTCGTAGTTGTCGGCCGCAGGGTCCGTACAACCGCTGTACACACAGCTGCCGTCGTTCACATCAGCTCCAGCATCGTAATTGTCTGCCGCAGCATCCGTACAACCTGGGTATTCACAACTGCCATCGTCATAGGCCGCATCGAGGTCGGGGTTCAAAGCATCGGGGTCGGTACAACCACAATTGGGAGCTCCGAAGGAAACCACATAGCGCAAGTCCATTTCTGAATTGCCATTCGGGAAAACCTGAATCCGCATGCTTCCGCTCAGGTCACCGTCCGTGGTGAACTGTCCAAGCAGCACACGCTGATCGTCGCCCGCAATTCCATTGGATGCCGAGTTCAAAATATACCAGCCACCACCTGTGCCGTCGTTGATGGCAATGTCATCGCCCGATTCAAAACCGACCGTCCAACTGGGTGAGACTCCAGACACCGTTGCGGCATCCTCCTCTCCCATGCCGGAGTCCGCCTTGCGCTCAAGGCCAATCGTAACCCAGCTGTCATATTCCAAGTCCGGAACAAATCCGAGCAGCAAATCCGTAATCCCCGAAGGTGTCACACCGCCAATGGAGCTTTGGAAAAACGTTCCTGTGGTTTGAACCTCGAGCGGGACTCCAGAAAAACCAGTGACGGCACTCACGAAATCATCGGAAGAGGCCGTGGTGGCATATACGCGGTAGGTCGTGAAACCTGCCACACCATCTACCGCGTGGACCTCTACGTCTACGCCGTAACCCTCGGTATCAGAAGAAGTGATGAAACATGAGCAATAATCGCATGTACCATCGTTGTCCGTTGCCAGGGCGTCAAAATTGCAGGCCGCGGCATCATCACAACCGAAGACAGGCTCGTCAAAGGCATCGCAAATGTTGTCACCGTCGGTGTCTTCCAAGCACTGGCCATTGCAATCGTATTCGGGCTGCGCGTAAATGCACGTGCCGTCTTCAATTGTGAGGTCAGAAGCGTAGTTACAGGCTGTTTCATCGGTACAACCTGCACAAGATGCAAAGTCACAAGAGCCGTCGTTGAACGAAGCCGAGGCATCATAGTTGCAAGCCGATGCGATCGTGCAGCCGCCGCAGCTCAGATACTCACAAGAGCCATCATCCAAAGATGCTTGTGCATCCAAATTGCAGGCATTGGGGTCAGTACAACCCACGGGCTCAATTTCATCGCACAGCCCATTGTCGTTGGCGTCGTTCAAGCAGGCTCCGTCACAGTCCAAATATCCCACTCCGTAGAGGTCTTCTGGATAGAGGCAAGTAATGGCCAGCGTAGCATCTGCATCATAATTGCAGGCGCCTTCATCGAGGCATCCCGCGCATGAAGCAAACTCACAATCGTTGACCTCATCGCCAAAGTTGCAAGCAAACGGCAAGTCGCACCCCGCTTCATCAACAGATGGAGGGTTGCCACCATAGAGGCACCCTTCGACGAGGTACTCTGAAACGTCAGCGTCGTAGTTGTCCGCTGCAGGGTCACCGCAACAAGAGGTGAATTCACAGACTTCCACACTAAAGATCAGCGCTGTAGGATCGTAATTACAGGCAATGGTAATCATACAACCCGCGCAGGAGATGAACTCACAAGACCCATCGTCAAAGTTGGCTCCGGCAGTGTAATTGCAAGCGCCATTGTCTGTGCATCCGCCATACAAGCAACTGCCATCGTTAAAGGTGGCCTGAGTCTCATAGTTCACTGCCGTGAAGTCGGTACATCCCCCAAACTCACACGAACCATCGTCGGTCAATGCCGTTTCCGAGAAGTTGTCAGCCGCTGCATCTGTGCACCCTACACAAGAATTCCATTCGCAGGATCCGTTGTTCTCGGTAGCGTCGCTGTCATAGTTGCATGCCGAAGGAGCTGTGCAGCCAGGGACTTCAAAAGGATCACATATCCCGTCACCATCGTAATCGGAAATGCAATAGCCCAAACAGTCGTATTCTGGAGCCGGATAGGTGCAGGTTCCATCATCGGTATCGGCACCCGCATCAAAGTTGCAAGCTTCAGGGTCTACGCAACCTGCATACAAGCAGCTGCCATCGTCCAAAGAAGCGTTGCCATCAAAGTTGTAGGCTTCGGGGTCGGTGCACCCCCCATAGGAACAGCTTCCGTCATCGACGTTGGCCCCTGGAGAGAAGTTGTCTGCTGCAGCGTCTGTGCAACCAAAGTATTCGCAATCGCCACTTGGCAGCGTAGCCAAAGCGTCATAGTTGTCCGCCGTGGGGTCGGTACATCCCGCACAAGCCGTGTAATCGCACACCACACCACCATCTGTGGCATCGGGGTTGTAGTTGCATGCTCCTGGCACCAAACAGCCCGCAATTTCATCGGGGTTGCATACCAAGTCACCATCGGTGTCCAACAGGCAGTCTCCATTGCAATCGACGCTTGAAGAGGCCGGATAGGCGCAAGTTCCATCGTCGGTATTGGCGGTTGAATCAAAGTTGCAGGCCCCCTCATCGGTACAACCGAGGTAGACACAACTTCCATCATCGGTATTGGCCCCTGCGTCGTAATTCGAAGCCGTGGTATCCAAACAGCCCAAGTAGAGACAATTGGAATCAGAATTGGCTTGCGGATCATAGTTGTCCGCCTCTGGATCCGTACATCCCGAAAAGACACAAGATCCATCGTTCGTATTGGCTGCCGGGTCGTAGTTGTCCGCTGCTGGGTTCACACAACCGAGGTAAATACAGTTGGTGTCCACGTTGGCCTGGGCATCATAGTTGTCTGCTTCAGGGTCGGTACAGCCGCTAAACAAGCAGCTGGCATCGTCGACGTTGGCCTGCGGGTCGAAGTTGTCTGCCGCTGGACTCGTGCAACCGAGATACTCGCAGAGTTCGTCATTCACAATCAGCGGATTGCCTGCATAGTTGTCGGCTTCCGGGTCGGAACAACCGGCACAGCTCAAGTATTCACATGAACCATCATCATCGGTTGCTCCCTGATAGTTACAGGCCATAACATCGGTACAGCCGGGAATTTCAAAAGCATCACAAATGCCATCGCCGTCTAAGTCGCTGACACAATCACCATTGCAGTCATATTCCGCAGACTCATACAGGTCAATGGGGTACTGGCAGCTGCCATCGTCTGTCAAGGCCGATGCATCATAGTTGCATGCCTCATCATCCGTGCAACCCAGATAAGCGCAAGTTCCATTGTTGAACGTAGCCTCGGGGTTGTAGTTCGTCGCCGATTCATCGGTACAACCTGGAACCACACATGAACCATCGTCGATGGATGCAAGCGGGTCGTAGTTGCTCGCATCAGCATTGGTACATCCCGCAAAAATGCAGGAGCCATCATTCTCGGTGGCTTCAGGGTTGTAGTTCTCGGCACCTGAAATGGTACATCCAAGAATCACACAAGAACCATCGTCAAAGTTGGCCTCCGGGTCAAAGTTGGTGGCAAAAGGATGGGTACATCCGAAGAAAATACAAGAGCCATCGTCACTGTTGGCCAGTGGATCGTAGTTGAAAGCATTTGAAGAGGTACACCCACTGAAGAGGCAAGAGCCGTCGTCCACATTGGCCGCACTGTTGTAGTTGTCTGCTGCAGCATCCGTGCAACCTGCAGTCTCGCATGACCCGTCGTCGTAGTCTGCACCGGGGTCATAATTGTCAGCTGTTTCATCCAAACAACCGCAAGCGGGACCGTCCAACCCATCCAAATCAGCCGACGAGAAGCTCGAGGTTACCCGAACGTCATTCGCTCCATTTCCTTCGATGAAAACTTGATAATTCAGTACTCCTGTTAATACACCTGCAGTGGTAAACTGACCCAACAGCACTTCAAGGTCATCGCCTGCGATGCCGTTGTTGTAAACATTGGTGACAAACCAAGCACCACCCGTCGGGTCGTTCATCAAGATTTCACCTCCTGCATCAAAACCGATCACCCAGTTTTGACCCGGACTTTGGGCGCTTTGAATGTCGCCTTCTCCTGCAGCAGCATTGGGGGTTCCTTCAATGCCGATGGTCACCCAAGTATCATACGCCAAGTCAGGGAAGCTCGGCAACAACAAGGGGTTGACACCATTGGCAAAAGTTCCTCCAAATACGTCCTGGTAGAATGGCGCCGTTGAAGACACCTGCAGGGGCAACTCATCGTTGCCATAGGCACTTGACAACATGTCATCTACATGGCCTAACGTGGCCGTCAAACGCCAAGTCGTCATGCCGGCCAATGCACCACTTGTATGGTCCATGACCCGAGAGAGCTTCAATCCATATCCCACCTCATTGGAGCCGTAGTCAAAGGCGTCCAATCCAGCAGCGCCTTCTCCTGAGCAAGAACAATACTCACAGCTGCCATCGTCTTCGGTCATCCCTGCGCTGTAGTTGCAGGCCAACGGATCCGTACATCCGCTGAATTCGTCTTCATCACAAACACCGTCGCCGTCGCCGTCGTTCAGGCAGTTGCCGTCACAATCGATGTACACGACATCGGGATAGACACAAGAACCATCTTCAACATCCGCAGTAGCGCTGTAATTACAAGCTCCAGGGTCAAGACATCCGCCGAAAATGCAAGTGCCATCGTCTTCGTTGGCGATGACATCGTAATTCAATGCAGCAGCATCGGTGCAACCGGGGTAGATACAAGACCCATCCTCCTGATTGGCGCCGCTGTCATAGTTAGAAGCGGCGGCATCGGTACAGCCCGCATACAAACACGTACCGTTGTCCACGTCTGCAGAGGCATCATAATTGACCGCATCAGGGTCGATACAACCACCGTATTGGCAACCGCCATCATCCACATTGGCACCGGGGTCGTAGTTCACGGCATCGCTGTCCAAGCAACCGGGGAACAAACAAGTTCCGTCGTTCAGGTTGGCTTCTGGGTCAAAGTTTGAGGCAGCAGCGTCGGTACAACCAGGATAGGTGCAGCTTCCATCGTCCGCATTGGCTTCAGGGTCATAGTTCGAAGCGGTCACATCCATGCATCCCTCGAGGATACACGAGCCGTCATCCTCGTTTGCCGTAGCGTCATAGTTGGACGCTTCAGGGTTGGTACAACCTGGGAAAAGGCAACTGCCATCGTCCACATTGGCTGACGGATCAAAGTTAGAGGCCACTGGGACCGTACATCCGAAGTACTCGCAGGTTCCGTCGCTTTGATTGGCTCCAGCATCGAAGTTGTCGGCTTCAGGATCTGTACATCCGAGGTACATGCATCCGCCGTCATCGGTATTTGCGGTGGGATCGAAGTTGTCCGCCTCAGGATCAATACAGCCATAGTAAATGCAACTGCCATCATCCGTGTTGGCGGTAGGATCGTAATTCGCCGCATCGCTGTAGGTGCAGCCCGTCAGGATGCAAGACCCGTCATTCTGATTGGCTTCAGGATCGTAATTGTCGGCTTCCTCATTCGTGCAACCAGGCACAACACAAGACCCATCGTCGGTATTGGCTGTGCCATCATAGTTGAGCGCATTGGGGTTGGTACAACCCAAGAATTGACAAGTGCCATCCTCATAGTCAGCAGTGGCGTCGTAATTGTCGGCCGCAGCGTCTGTGCAACCACAATTGTTGCCCCCTTCCCCACCGGAACCGACTACCGCAGTCAATTCTGGCTCACCGAGTCCTTCGGTCGTGAATGTGAACGCAGCGCGTTGCTCATTGGCCCCATCTCCTTGCGGAAATATTTGGATCGGCAAGGTGCCGGATACGACCCCGGTTGTGGTGAACTGTGCAACCAACACCCGCAGGTCGGCATCGGGCACGCCGTTGAGGTTGGAAGACGTCACAAACCAAGCGCCACCGACAGGATCGTCCATGCGCAATTCTCCACCCGCATTGAATGAAGCTACCCAGTTCTGATTTGGACTTTGGGCACTCTGGATGTTGCTGTAACCAGCAGGTGGCGTAGCATCTAGTCCGATGGTCACCCAACTGTCATAAGCCACATCCGGAAAAGCGCCCAGCAACAAGGGGTTGATTCCTGTTCCAAAAGTGCTGCCTATCACGTCCTGATAGAAGTCACTTGTGGACTGGATCAACATCGGGTTCAGGCTGTTTCCAAAACAAGAGCTCAACAAATCAGAGGCTCCGTTGGCCACCACATAAAATCGGTACGTGGACATGCCGTTCAACGCCCCTGAGGTGTGGGTTTTGACCCACTCCACATCCAATGCATACCCTACAGTATCATCGACAAACGTCAGCACCTCCAGGGTATCGCCCGAAATCCAAGAGGTATCGCCTCCCGTTCCAGTACAAGAACAATAATCACATGTCCCATCATTTTCAGTGGCACCCGCATCGTAATTGCAGGCAGTAACATCGTTACAACCGTCGACCTCATCCTCATCGCATACACCGTCTTGATCAGAATCATTGAGGCAAGCCCCATCACAATCCAAGTAATCAACGCCCCAGGTTGTCAGGGCATCCAAACAACTTCCATCCTCCGTGTCGGCTACAATGTCATAGTTGCAAGCCTCTGGGTCGGTACAACCCGGGTAGAAGCAAGTTCCATCATCGGTATTGGCCTGCGGGTCGTAGTTGCCCGCGGCAACATCGGTACATCCCGCATACAAGCAACTGCCATCATCATCGTTGGCCGTGGCATCGTAATTGGCCGCTGAGTCATCGGTACATCCGGGGTACAAGCAGCTGCCATTGTCAATCTGAGCAGTGACATCATAGTTGCTGGCCTCTGGATCTGTACATCCGGAAAAAATGCAGCTGCCGTCGTCAAATTCTGCCGCTGGATCAAAGTTGGTTGCATCAGAATCATCGCAACCTCCGACACCTACAATGATGGTGCCTACCATGCCCAAACTGGCCTGGTTCGAAACCGAAGAGTTGTAGTCGTAAATCCCTGGTACAGTGAACGTAAAGGAACCGAGACAGGTGCCTTCGGTAGACCCCAAAACAGCAGAAATGGTAAACGGCTGAGGGTTGTCAAAAGGCAACCCTGTAAGCTGATCCGTTGTGGCATTGACGTTGTGCAAGCCTCCAACATTCACCCATACCACAGTCGCACCGACTTCCATCGTTACCACGCTCGGATCAAAATCAAAACTGCTGGCCTCTACAACCGCATCGGCTTCAATTCCACAGGCGTTGAAATAAATACAGGAGTTGTCCTCCTCAGTGGCATCAACGTCAAAGTTCCAGGCCGACTGGTCCGTGCAACCATCGACTTCTTCTTCATCGCAAAATCCATCGCCATCGGCGTCGGCAAGACAGACACCGTCGCAGTCGCGAAACGGGTCCGCCAAAATGCAGGATCCATCATCGTCATTGGCCTCAAGGTCATAGTTGCATGCCGCAGCATCTGTGCAACCGCCATACAAGCAAGTCCCATCGTCTTCAGCCGCACCAGCATTGTAGTTGTCAGCGTTTGGATCGGTACATCCTGCCGCCCCGGAGCCATCGGTTCCGTCGAAACTCAAATGAAACCTCAAATCCGAGGAGCCCACACCGTGTTCAAATACCTGAACCAAAAGCGTACCCGAAATGTCTCCGTCTGTAGTGACTTGTGCCAACAATACCTGCAGGTCATCGCCCGCGATTCCATTCACATAATTCTGGGTCACAAACCACGCCCCTCCTGTCGCGTCGTCCATCACCAAGTTGCCGCCCGACTCAAAGCCCAATACCCATGCCTGTGTGGGACTTTCAACGGTGCTGATTTCACCTTCATTTGCCGCACCATCAGGTTGTTGCGAAATGCCAACCGTGACCCAAGTGTCATACTCCAACTGCGGAAAGAAACCGAAGAGCAACGGATTCACCGCATTGGGCGTAGCAGCACCGAGGGCATCCTGATAGAATGTGGTCGTCGTAGAGAGGTCCATCGGAAAGATGGCATCTCCACTCACAGCCGACACAATGTCGTCTGCGTTGACGCAGTCCATAAAGATTCGATACGTAGTCTGACCGGCCAAAGGACCGGTATCGTGTTCCGCGAAGACTTCCACGGAAAGACCATAAGAGGGAGCCTGTCCGTGCGCAAATGCTGCACAGAAAAGGCAAAAGAGAAGGGTAATCAGACGGTTCATGTGAGCACAATCTGGGTTGGGCAATGATAAATATACCCATTTATCGACGAAAAAAACAATTTCATCCCCAGTATTTAAGCTCAGGTAGGCAATTAACCGCCCTTCGTCCAAACACAAAACGTCACCAGGACATCCTGCATCTGCCTCTAATCAGACCCCATCCATCATCCTGCCTAACCCTCCGAGTACGCTCCCCTCGCCTTTGGATTTCCCTCCGATCGAAGGAGCATTCATGAGAATCCGGTCTGCCAATCGGCTAAAAGGCAAACTTTGCAGCCACACCGTACCCTGGCCTCGAAGCGTCGCCAAAAACAATCCCTCTCCTCCAAACAACATGCTCTTCAAGCCGCCAGCAGCCTCGATGTCATAAGAAACAGTCGCGTCAAAAGCCACAATGCAACCGGTATCCACGCGGAGGGTTTCTCCATTCAATTCACGCTTGACAACCGTTCCTCCAGCGTGCAAGAAGGCCAATCCATCACCCTGCAACTTTTGAAGGATGAACCCTTCACCTCCGAAGAATCCTGCACCGAGCTTTTTATTAAAGGCCATGCTCACAGAGGTGCCCATCGCAGCGCACAGAAAAGCGTCTTTTTGGCACAACAAATCACCGCCGAGGGCGGCAAGGTCCACGGGAACAATCTTGCCGGGATACGGAGCAGCAAAGGCCACCTTCCGCTTCATCACTCCCCGGTTCGTGAAATGCGTCATGAACAAGCTTTCGCCGGTGAGCATGCGCTTGCCTGCGCCGAACAGCTTGCCCAGCATCCCTTGGTTGGCCTCCGAGCCATCGCCCATTCGGGTTTCGAAAGCAATGTCCTCTTCCATCCAGTTCATCGCACCCGCTTCTGCAATGACAGTCTCCTGAGGGTCCAACTCTACCTCTACCGTTTGAAGGTCATCGCCATGGATGCGGTAATCTATTTCGTCGCTGTGCTTCATGTCGTCTAATTTGCCACCCGATTCACAACATGCGAAATTTGATTTTCCCCATTGCCGCAGTCCTCGTTTGGGCTTCATGCGGCACCGCTCCTCAACCCGATTCCATGACAGGCTTCAAATACCCGGAAACCCGCACCGAGGAGGTCACAGACACTTATTTCGGAACTGCAGTAGCAGACCCGTACCGGTGGCTTGAAGACGACCGCAGCGAGGAGACCGGTGCTTGGGTTGAGGCCCAAAACGCCGTGACGCGCGGTCATTTGGACGCCATCCCCTTCCGCAACGCCATCCGCGACCGCTACGAGCAGATCTTCAACTACGAGAAGGTCGGCGCCCCCCGGAAGATTGGCGACCGCTACTACATCAGCAAGAACGACGGCCTGCAAAACCAAAGCGTCTGGTACGTCCGCGACGGCCTCGATGGCGAGGACCAAGTTTTCCTCGACCCCAATACCTTGAGCGAGGACGGTACCGTTACCGCCAGCCTCTCCAGTGCCTCCGATGACGACAAGTACATCGTGGTCATGCGCAACGCCGCCGGCAGCGACTGGCAGGAGATCCGCGTGATGGACCTCGAGACCGGTGAAGAAACCGGCGACGTGCTCGAGTGGGTCAAGTTCTCCGGCGCCAGCTGGGTGGGCGACGGCTTCTACTACAGCCGCTATCCCGCCCCCGACGGCTCGGAGTTCAGCGCCGAGAACACCTTTCACAGCGTGTACTTCCACAAGCTGGGCACGCCACAAAGCGAGGATGAACTCGTCTTCCGCAACGACGACGAGCCCAACCGCTACCACTTCGCTTACGCCACCGAGGACAACCGCTACCTCATCCTCAACACCTCCACGGGCACGGACGGCAACAACCTCCACATCAAGGACCTCACCGACCCCAACGCCGATTGGCAAATGGTGGTCGACGGATTCAACACCCGCTCCAGCATTGTAGACCACCTCGACGGAAAGCTCCTGCTCCAAACCGACATCGACGCCCCCAAGTATCGCTTGGTGGCTGTGGACCCTTCCAACCCCTCTGACCGCAGCGCTTGGACCGATGTGATCCCTGAGTCCGAGCACTTGCTCGAAGGGGTGAGCACAGCCGGCGGCGATCTGTTTGCCACCTACCTGCGCAACGCGTGCAATGCCGTCATCCGTTATGACCTCGACGGCAGCAACGCCCGCGAAATCGCCTTGCCCAATGCCACCGGCTCCACCGGCGGCTTTGGAGGAAAGAATGATGCCACGGAGCTCTTTTACGCCTTCACCTCATTCACCTATCCCACTTCTATTTTCCGCTACGACATGGCCACGGGCGAGAGCACCCCGTTCTACGTGCCCGACGTCGACTTTGACCCGGCCGGATACGAGAGCAAGCAGGTGTTCTACCCCTCCAAAGACGGCACCATGGTCCCCATGTTCATCGTCCACAAGAAGGGCCTTGAGATGGACGGCCAACGCCCAACGATGCTGTATGCTTACGGCGGGTTCAACATCTCCCTGACCCCGAGCTTCTCGACCTCCAACATCGTCCTGCTCGAACAGGGCGGCGTCTACGCCATGCCCAACCTGCGCGGCGGCGGCGAGTTCGGTGAGGAATGGCACGAAGGCGGCATGCTGCTCAAGAAGCAGAACGTCTTCGACGACTTCATCGCCGCAGGCGAATACCTGATCGCGGAAGGATACACGTCCAATGACCGCCTGGCCATCGCCGGCGGCTCCAACGGCGGACTCCTTGTGGGCGCCACCATGGCACAGCGTCCTGAGCTGGCGAGCGTGGCCTTCCCTGCGGTGGGCGTGATGGACATGCTCCGCTACCACAAGTTCACCATCGGCTGGGGCTGGATCCCCGAGTACGGCTGCTCCGACAGCTCCAAGGTCCACTTCGACAACCTCTACGGCTACTCTCCGCTGCACAACCTCAAA
>Ga0206131_10006333_pt1 | contig 12158 bp, 8 predicted proteins | sample Helgoland_Spring_FD_148636 | JGI IMG/M metagenome (GOLD analysis project Ga0206131, IMG submission 148636) | Pelagic subsurface seawater microbial communities from Kabeltonne, Helgoland, North Sea - Helgoland_Spring_Bloom_20160517_1 | ecosystem: Environmental > Aquatic > Marine > Epipelagic ... | reverse complement strand
TGACCTTCAATTTGAGGCTTTATGATAGCAGATAAACTGGGGTTCGCCTCTAAAGTTTCCTCAAAATTACCAATCACTGTGTTTATTTCAGCCAATTCAGTCTGAACTTCGTCAAGAGAATAAACATTTTCACGCCCACCTGTTTCCACTGCTGAAAGAACTTGCCAGTAAATAAACCCTCGCCTGGAAATCCTCTCATCGATTTGAGGAGTTAAAGTAGCGTCAAGGGTAGGAACCGCCTTCAATGTTCCTTTGAGTGTAGTGATTTCTTCACCCAAACTATCAAGGTTGTCTTTCATTTTTTGGAATCGATCAATTCTGCGCTCAATTCCTAATTTCTTTTGATTGATTGTAAACAACTCTGCTTCAGACTCTTCAAGTGCCTTATTGTAGATAGCCCTTGAATCTAAATACTTGGATAACTCAATCTCTAAACGATCTATTGAGCTTTTATTTTCTCTAGGTGATTCTAATTCTAGAACATTCTGCTTTCCACCCAACAAGTTGTATGCGTGAGCCTTACCACCACCAGGGAACCATAAAGGAGCCCACCTTGGAATTTCATCTACTGCACGAAATGGTGGTACTGAAAAGGATCCTAACCTACCAATGTACTTTCCGTTTTTATAGTTTTGGAGGGGATAAGTTGGTGATTCAGGGTAAGAAAAGTCACTACCACTTTCAGAATATCCCTCGGAAAAAAGAGGTGCAAATGCACTGGCATTGACTGGTTTAACAAAGGGTGTTTGTACCCCCGAATATAAACATCCCAGAACTACTTGATTTGGAAATTTATCCACCAATTGACCCATAGCTATGTCACTACGATATGAATTTTTACGCGGAACCATTTTCGACATACTTTTGGGAGTGAAACCAAAGTCGAAGCCTATTGAACGAGCCTGCCCTTTTTCCAAAAGAGTGATGGCAGTGTCGCGAAAAAAAGCACGATCCCAAGGACGCTCCCCTACTCCATCCATTGCCAATGTAGCAGAATCAAAGTTTACATAAACTAACTTAGGTATTCTAGGAACCGTTTGATTGTTCTCTACGATAATTAAGTCATGTGAATTTTCCGCCAAATCTTGTGAAATCTCGCCACGGTATTGTTTTCTCAAATCGACCGATTTGATTTTTAAGTAATCGAGAGTTCCGAAATGATTCAGAGTAACCCAAATAAATGGAATAAAAAGAAGGGCGAAAAAGGTAAGTTTGGATTCTTTGCTTAAATTAAACATGATTAGGACATATATATAACTAGCCGATAAGTTTGCTTAACCCTACCTTCTTAAAGACCCAAGTTTTAGCCAAGCCGAAAAAAAACGGATTACTTGATTGCATTCTTTTCCCTTGGACAAAAGTAACGATTAGATACGCTATGTACTTTGTAAATTATGACTTCTTCACTATCATCATCCACTCCACCAGCTCCTGAAGAGCAAGAAAAAATCAAAAACGAGGCGTCTTGGGTTTCATTACTCAAACAAGAAATTGGACAAGTTATCGTAGGGCAAAAATACCTCATCGATCGCTTGGTGATTGGATTGCTGGCTAATGGTCATGTCTTACTTGAAGGCGTACCCGGCTTAGCCAAGACCTTAGCCGTTAAAACCCTGTCCGATTGCATACAGGGAGATTTTAAACGAATACAGTTCACACCCGATCTTTTACCGGCCGATGTCGTGGGCACCTTGATCTACAGCCCGAACCAAGGCGAGTTTACCACCAAGAAAGGTCCTATCTTTACTAACCTTCTCCTTGCAGACGAAATAAATAGGGCACCCGCTAAAGTTCAGAGTGCCTTACTTGAGGGTATGCAGGAGAGACAAGTTACTATTGGTGACGAGACTTTTCCCCTCCCCTCACCTTTTCTGGTATTAGCAACCGAAAATCCCATTGACCAAGAAGGTACTTACCCTTTGCCAGAAGCTCAGATGGATCGGTTTATGCTAAAACTCGTGGTCGACTATCCAGATCGTTCTGAGGAATTGAAAATCCTTGATGCAAATGCCAACGTATCGGTACAACGAAAAGTCAACCCAGTGGTTGATGCGGAGACTATTTTTCGGTCCCGGAAATTGGTAGATCAAATCTATTTGGATGAAAAATTAAAGGGCTACTTGGTTGACTTGGTCCTCGCTACCCGGAAACCATCCGATCATGGACTTAGCGAGATTGAACCTTTTATCCGCTTTGGGGCATCTCCTCGGGCAACTATCAGCCTAGCATTGGCCGCAAAAGCAATTGCATTCACACAGGGAAGAAGTTTTGTCACCCCGCAAGACCTTAAGGACATTGCTCCAGATGTTTTGCGTCACCGCGTCATTGTAAGTTATGAAGCTGAGGCAGAGAATGTAACCAGCGACGAAATTATCCAAAAAATTCTCGATACCGTAGCGGTACCCTAATTTGGCGATCTTTCACGCCTCTGCAATATGATCTGATAGTAAGGCACTGAATCTATGAACGAAAGTGACCCAAAATTCACGCGGGAAATTTTACGGAAAGTTAGGCAAATCGAAATCCGATCCAATCGATTGGTCTCAGAGGTTTTTGCCGGTTCTTACCACAGTGCATTTAAAGGTCAAGGGATTGACTTTGAAGAAGTAAGAGAATATCAGCCTGGAGACGAAGTACGCTCGATCGATTGGAATGTTACCGCTAAAACTGGACTACCTTTTGTTAAGCAATACCGAGAAGAAAGGGAACTTACTATTTTACTTGTTGTAGATATTTCTCCAAGCACATCCTACGGATCGGTTTACCATAGCAAACGAGAAAAATTAGCTGAACTAGCTGCGTTACTTGCTTTCTCTGCAAATCGAAACGGAGATAAAGTCGGCCTCCTTTTAGTTTCGGATCAGATTGAATTGTTTTTGCCTCCTACCAAAGGTCAAAAACATGTTTTGCGAATCCTCAGAGAAGTCTTATTCCGACCCGCCGAAGGAAAAGGAACCAACCTAAGCGAAGGGGTACGTATTGCGAACCAAGTAATGAAAAGACGTGCAGTGGTTTTTTTGCTATCAGACTTTATTATTCCAGAACATGGTTTGGAGGATGAATCTAATATGAAGATCCTTCTTGACCAGATGGCATCCACACGCCGCAAGCACGACCTTATTTGTGCACGCGTATATGACTCGGTTGAAAGAGAACTGCCTGATGTTGGCTTGGTTGAAATGGAAGATTCAGAAAGTGGAGAAAAGTTCACCATTGATACATCAGATCAGAATACCCAGTCACAATACAAAAACTCTTTTGCGAAAAAGGGTGAAGAGTTTTCTCGAGATTTGAAAAAACGCGGAATTGACGCCTTTGTTTTTGATAATCAATCCGATTTTTCTAAAGAACTTTATACATTCTTCAAAATGCGAGGAAAGAGGAGACGATAATGGTCTTTTGGACAAGCAATCAAAAACCTTACCTACTCGACCCTACTGTTCTTGTAGACTCACCTGTTCCCATTTTTAAGTCCCTCGGACAAATAGCGAAAGAAAATGTTTGGGGTATCCTCATCGTCCTGATTTTTTTGCTCAGCACATTATTGTTATATTTGTATAAGAAAAAGATTAGCCCAATTGAAGAAACCAAAGAAACTGAGCCTGAGATTGATCCCTTTACTGAAGCATTAAAAGAATTTAACGAATTAAGCACATCAACACCCCGACCTAAAGCAAAGCCGTTTATTTTTAAGCTGTCTGAAATCTTGCGCCTATACATTGAAAGGCAATTTAAATTGCAAGCTATGGAAAAAACGGGGGAGGAATTTATTCAGGAGATAAGTATTCATCCCTTGCTTCGTCAAAAGTTTGAAATGCCTTTAAGGGATTTTGTTCAGCGGGGGGACAGGATTAAATACTCAGCTGAAAATTTCGATTCTAAAGAACTTTCAAGCTTACTTGATTCTGCCCGTGAATTTGTTTGCGAAGCTCAAAAGGATTGGGAAGAAAAACAGCGCATAGACGAAGAACGATTAAATGCGGAAAAAGCCTTAAACAGTTCATCATCATGAGTGATTTTTGGGAAGCTTTTCATTTCGCGGATCCCGCATGGGCTTTGGGAGTTCTCGTATTGCCTCTTATTTATTGGATTAAGAAAAAATTAAACCATGAAAGAGCGACTGTTTTTTTCCCAACCATCTCTCTGCTAAAAACATCTATAAATCTACGCTCCAATCGATGGACTGCACTGCCCCGAGTTTGCAGAAGCCTTTCGTTGATCTTTCTCTTTCTTTCTTTATGCCGCCCGCAGTTAGATCGCAGCACGACAACCATCTTATCCAGTGGCGTTGACATCGTTCTCGCTGTTGATTTATCCGCTTCTATGCTTGCTCTCGATATGAGTGAATCCAATTCTCTTGATCTCACGAGACTTGATGTGGTTAAGGAGGTGCTTAAAAATTTTATTGAGCAACGAAAGCATGACCGGATCGGAATAGTCGCATTTTCAGTAGATCCTTACTTGGTAAGTGCACTGACTTTAGACAAAGAACACTTGCAAAGGAACCTGGATCGATTACGAGTCGGACTTACACACCAAACGGGAACAAATCTAGGATCTGCTCTGGCCGAAGGAATTAATCGTTTGCGCCCATTGGAATCGAAATCAAAAATTCTCATTTTGCTAACAGATGGAAAAGACGAACCTGCACCGCCACACAGCCCCCTAATTTACGCTAATGGTGCAAAATCTGACGAAATCAAGATCTACACCATTGCTATAGGTTCCAGTACCAGAACCCGCACCTATTTGTTTGACCCCTCTACCCGAGATCTCCTTCGCGCTCCCAACGGTCTTCCCATTGTACGTGTTGCCGACTACCCGGTAGACAAACAGATACTTGGACAAATAGCTAAAACCACCGGAGCTCAGTTTTTTGAAGCACAAGACAAAGAAGCGCTCGAATCTATCTACAATGAAATTGACCGCTTGGAGAAATCTGATGTCGAAATGGGTGTGAATGCACTTTTTGAAGATTTATACATTTGGCCGTTAGGTGCATCTATTCTTTTTCTATTTATTGAATTCATTCTTGCCCGGACTAGGTATCTTCGAATCCCATGAATTTCTTTGCACAACCAGATCTTCTATTTTCCATCCCGCTGGTTCTGGGAGTTCTTATTTTGGTATACTTTAAAAGCCGCAAGGTTGCCCGCTTAAGATTGGCACAGTTAATCGCATCAAAACTCCTTCCGACCGTTGTTCCCCATTTTTCAAGAAAAAGAGAAGGAATAAAGATCGCATTCTTTTTTGCTGGTATCATCTTCCTTCTATTATCTCTTGCAGGCCCTCAATGGGGTTTTTCTAAGCGCACGGTATCTCCCAAGGGGATAGATATACTCATAGCCGTTGATTTGTCTAAAAGTATGCTTGCTCGAGATGTCCGCCCTAACCGCTTAGAGCGGGTAAAACTTACTCTATCTAACCTCCTTGATAAAGTAAAAGGTGACCGACTCGGACTGATTGCATTTTCAGGGTCTGCATTTTTGCAATGCCCACTAACTCTTGATCATCAAGCTTTTGTAAAAACATTAGACGAGTTGAAAGTTGGGCTTATACCAAGACCTGGGACGAATTTAGCACGGCCCATACAGGAAGCTGAACGGTCTTTCTCTAAGGACGACACTGATAAGTTTCTCGTGCTTATTTCTGATGGTGAAGACCTAGAAGGCCAAGGATTGATGCAAGCAAAAGAGGCCGCGAAAAAAGGTATTCGGATTTTCACCATAGGCATTGGATCAAATGAAGGAGCCCGAATTCCAACCGACCCCCTTAATCAATCGCCACAAAAATTTTTGAAAGACAGAGCAGGGACTGAAATTCTTACAAAATTAGACGCAAATGCCTTGGGTGACATTGCCCGTTCTACTGGTGGACAATACCTTCCCATTGGCCCTACTGGTGAAGGTCTCACTCTTGTATTTTCGGAGCTACAGACTTTTGGTCAAAAAAGATTACGGGAACAATTATCCACAACTTTACCTATTAACCGCTATCAAATATTTGTGATTCTTGGCATACTTTTTTTAGTAATCGAAAACCTTTCGCCTTCCTCGAAGAAAAATGTGCTTAAGGCTGCGACTAAGTGTTTTCCTGTCGCTATACTCTTAATGATTGGATGCACACAACCTGATAATGTCAGGAGAGCTGAAGAGGCAACATTGAAGGGCGATCATCTTGACGCCGCCAGGCTTTACGCCAATGAAATAGGTTCACTCAAAGATGATGATGATTCACTCAAAGTTCTTCGTTTAAATGCAGGTCTCTCGTATTTAGAAGCTGGCTCATTCCAAAAAGCCGAAGAATTTCTTCAGTTAACCCTTCAGCAATCGACTGACAATCCAGACATACAGTCAAAAGCAATCAACGCGTTGGGCAATTTATTCTACGCCAGAGCGAATTCTTTTTTGGACCAGCAAAATATAATCGAAGCTAGGAAATCTTGGGAGAAAGCGAGAGGATTTTACTCGGCAGCTTCGCAGATTGACGGCAACCCCTTAGCCGAAAAAAACCTGGATTCTTTAAACGAACAAATTCAGAACAGAATCGAAGATTTAGTGAGCAATATTCAAGGATTGGTTTGGCGAGATATCAACGGTAATGGAAAACAGGAGGAAAACGAACCTCTCCTTAAAGCTAGAATTTTTTGGGATAAAAATGATGATGGTGATCACAACGAATCCTTGGAACCTGCAATTTCTGGGAATGAAATAGGCCAGTTCGCATTTGAATGGATTTCCGGAATTTATCCAACCTCGCTAAAGCTCGCGTCCATTCTAACAGATCAAAATGAAAGTTCATCCACAATTCTCTTACCTCTTTTTCCTTCCCCCCCCCCTCCATTCGAAGCTTCTGGAACAAGAAATCATTTGGTAGAAATTGATAAGCCTGGTAGTCTTTTTATCCCCATGCCCTGGCGGGCCGCACCGTTGCTTACAGGAATGGTTTGGAATGACTCGAATGTAGACGGCAAAGTTGATAATAACGAATCCGGAAGCTCAGCAGCCACAGTGTTTATCGATAATAATGGAAATTTTCAACTAGACGAAAATGAGACATCCTTTAAACCATCCGATGATGGCAAGTTTTCTCAAATTGTCCCACCCGGACAATACTCTTTGTGCATAAAACCAGATAACCCTGAAGCAAATGTAACTTATCCAATTGAAGAACATAAAGCTTATTTAACTTGGGTAGATTTTGAGCAATCCTCCAAGCCTATTTTTTTTGGGATTCAAGATAGTTCTGAAGGAAATAGCTCGTCCGAAAGCAGTCCTCAAAACAATCCAAATCCTGAAAAACTCGAGGAAGATGAAGAAAACAAAAAGGCAAAAACTCCTTCAACTGAAGAAGTGAATGCCCTTTACGAAAGACTTTTACAAGAAACTGAATCAAAAAGTGAACCGTTGGAAAACGACATCCCAAATTCTAATCCTGTTCAAGCTGGCAGAGACTATTAATTCAATGAATCGATTCTGCCCCCTCATTTTATGGCTTATTATTTTAGTGACCCCTGCCCTATCCTCGGCCGATGCTGTTCGCATAGAAACCTCTTTTGATCCGCCAAACATAACTCTGGCAAACACCTCAAACTATAAAATTGTGGTTCATGGAAGTCAGCAGGGACCAGTAGGTGGTCTTCCCACAATAGATGGACTAAGGTTCTCCAACCCACCGCAAACTTTTCGGTCAGCTTCGTTTATCAATGGAGTTCCATCGGTTCGGTTCGAGTTAAGCTTTACCGTAACACCTCAGAGGGAAGGCACTTTTATTGTACCTGCCTTACAGCTTAATATAGAGGGCAAACCCTACCAAGCTCCTGCTGCCAAGCTTTCTGTGGTTCCCCCAACCCAAGCGGATAAAATTCGTCAGGCCGAGCGTCGCAATCAGGAGAATAACCTAAAGCAGGCTGCTTTTCTTGAATTTAAATGCCCCCGACCTTTCCTGTTTAAAGGAGAAACAGTAGAGGCAACTGTTAGTCTCTTTTTGTGGGATAAATTACCGGTTACGCGAATTGATCAAGTCCCATTAAAAATTGGAGACGAAATTTCTATAACTGAATTGGGCCAACCAAACGAAGAACGCGGAGTTCGTAGGTTTAAGAAAAGCTATTCCGTATATTCGTGGAAGCTTGGCCTTACAGGATCCCTACCCGGAAAGCATAATATATCTTTTAGCTCATCCATTCGTGTTCGTGTTCGCAACAATAGAAACTCCCGCCTGTCTAACCCCTTTTTTAATGATCCATTTTTTGGGTTTGGCAGAGAGGAAAGCCTGGAAATTAAAAGCCAACCTCAACAGCTTGAAATCCGGCCCCTGCCTTCCCTACTTCGACCTACAGGCTTTCAAGGTGCAATCGGTAAATTATCAATAAATTCATCTCTCGATACCAATCGGGTCTCGGTCGGCGACCCCATAAAACTTACCTTGACACTAAGTGGTAGCGGGAATTTTGCAGCTATGCCGGCACCCAAACTTTCAATAGGAGAAAATTTTAAAGTCGGTCCACCCGCCTTTTCTTTTCAAGGAAACGAGGTAACCATGCAGAAAGGATCTCAAACTTTTGAATTTGTTATCACACCTTTGCAGGCTGGTTTACTTGATATCCCTCCCGTAACCTTTTCCTTTTTTGACCCATCGGAAGAAAAATATTTTTCAATAGGGTCTGAATCTCATTCTATTCGTGTAGACCCTGGCGAAATATGGACGGACCCAAATCAGAACAACCTCTCTACCCAAAACTCAGTTCCCGCTGTTTCCCGGCAAGATTTGTTCCAAACCGAATCAGAACCGGGTCAGTGGGTAGAAATCTTAACTACTCCCAAGCCATTTAAATCTTCTATTTTCTGGATTACTCAATTCGGGTGCACAATTGCTGCTGCAAGTATTATGATCTTTCGCATTCGAAGAAGAAATCCAAAACTGGAACTACGTAAGCAGAAAGAAAAACTTCTCGATGGAAAAATCCGTGAAGCTTTAAAACACAAAGATACTTCTGGTTTCCACCAGGCCCTTAGAAGGAAAATCCGCTTGCGGGTAGGAATTGCCTGTGATCAGACAAATACCTCTGCTCTATCGAGTTCGGAGATCATCAAACTTCTAAAACGGAAACAATTTTCTGAAAATGTTGTCGCTGATATCCTCGATCTTCTACAAGTGTGCGATGATTTGGAATATGCCCAAAATCCTAATAATGTCACCACTCTTGAACTTGTATTTAAGAAAGCATCTGCAACTTTGAAAAATATAAAATGAGTAGAATTTACCTGAAACTGTATTTTTTTATTTCTGCAATCTATTTTGTTTTGCTACCAAGTTTAGGGGCTTCAAATAATAAATTATTTTATGATGCAGTACGTGCTGAAGCCTCAGGAGACTTGGTTAAAGCAGTTGATATTTACTGTAAAATTGCCGAATCTGAGCACTCAGCCAACCTTCATGCGAACCTGGCAAACCTCTATTTCAAATTAGAAGATTATGCCCGTGCTATTCTTCACTTGCGTAAAGCAATTTGGCTTGATCCTGAAAATCGCGAGCATTCAACCAACCTAGCATTTGCCATGAAAATGGGTGGGGTTGAAGATCAAACCGAACTAGATTTTGCACCGGCTTTTTCAGTTTATTACCAAACTCATTGGTTAATCGCATTTAACCTTCTATTCTGGACAGGAATTTTTGTGGCTTCATCGTTTCTCCAGCCTTCTTTTCGAACTGCTAAAGTCTATGTGCTTGGAGCTTTTTGGATCGCTGGGCTCTTTTTTTCAGGATGGGGATGGTATCAGTCAAATTTAAGTTCCTTGAATCTAAATAGGGAAGTTATCGCAATAAATGCGACAAATCAGGAAAATGAGTTAAAAGAAAACTTGGCCCTGAGAGTTTTTGCCGGTAGTGGCAGTGAGGCAAATACAGAAGTTCCTTTAGGTTCGAGTTTATTTTTGGATTTGGATGGCAATAACCTTCCTCGTTTTCATACAAGTCCGACTGGTGATAAATGGTTTTTAGCACGAAGTGCTTCAGGAACAAACAAGGGTTGGGTTAGAGAGGAAGAAATTGAATCCATCCTTGAGCTCTCCATTAAGTAAAAATCGCAACTAAACCTTGTGAAGAGGTATTCAAATTAATTTGTCAGGATCGATTCGTTCCAAGGCAAAATATTCTCCACGGAACTTTTCTTCGACTACCTTGCGTACTGTTGGTGGTAGAGACCCTATTCTTTCCTTAATTTTGTCTGGGTCGGTTGATTGTCGGGGGGGCTCTCCTTCAATATTCTGCGTATCAGCATTAGGAAGATCTGTATCTGCTAATTCCTTTTGCACAAATTCGTCCACTTGAACAGATTCGCTTACCGAAGCATTTTCGATTGTTTCGGCAGGCTTAACTGGTTTTTTATCCAATCCGAGAATTTCACTTGGTTCCCCGCTAACCAAAACTTTATGATCCGAAGGTCTAATGCTTTTTACTGGATCATTTTTTGTAAGATCCAACACGGTGTCTTTTATCGGTTCAGGTTTGGCCTTTAAATTCGTTTTTTTTTTCGCTTCTTGAGGAACCAATTTCGATATTTTACGAATTACCTGATCGATCGAGCGAGTACGACCCGCTTCTATGGCACGAAAAAGAGTAACTTCAAAATTAGCTTTTTCAGAAAGACCTGAACGTACTAGAGATTCTCCATCTCTTAAAGCATCCAAGATCCTCGATACTTGTTCGGGAGATAAAGCTTCGCAGTCTGATTCCCTTAAAGATTCGACTAAGCTCGAGCGAAATCTTTCGGAGAGATCTAATAAAGCTCTGTAAAAATCCAATCCATTCTCTGAAAATTTATCGGTTATAGTTAAAATGGTATCGTAATTAGCCGTAAGTACTGACTCGCTTAATTGATTGATCATTTCAGATGATGCTAATCCGTAGACCTCCAAAACATCTGATTGGGATATCGATTTCCCGCAAAATGAAATCATCTGATCTAAAATGCTCTGAGCATCCCGCATTCCTCCCATCGCCATACGGGATATAGCATCTAAAGCATTTTCATCTGCATCAATCTGTTCGTGCTCACAAATTTCTTTGAGTTTACCTGTTATTAATGGAGCAGGAATAGATCGAAATTCAAACCGTTGGCAACGAGATACAATTGTCGGCAACACCTTTTGTGATTCAGTAGTTGCAAATACAAATTTAACATGGGATGGAGGTTCTTCCAATGTTTTTAATAAGGCGTTAAAAGCCTGCTGACTTAGCATATGTACCTCATCAATTACATATATTTTAAATCTGCATTGAGACGGTGCGTATTGGCACTCGTCCCGCAAGTCCCTGACCTGCTCAACCGAATTATTTGAAGCCCCATCAATTTCGATTACATCTAAGCACCGGCCCTCCATAATAGACTTACCTATCTCTGAATCTTCTGGTACTTCAAGGGTTGGACCATCTTCCCAATTCAAGGATTTAGCAAATAAACGAGCCGATGTAGTTTTGCCCGTACCCCGAGGCCCAACAAATAAATAGGCATGGGCTATTCTCCCCAACTCAATTGCATTGCCCAGAGTACGAACCACATGGTCTTGACCGACAAGTTCGGAAAATTGCTTGGGTCGCCAACGGCGGGCGATTACTTGATAGGCTTCGGAGGACATGGTGAAAAGAATATCTATTGTTCCTCTTTGCCAACCGTGCAAGTCAAACTAAACAAGTTTGAAAATTAATGGCAAAAAAAGGCACAAAAAAGGCCAGGCACCCCACAGCACACAACTCTTGTGATTACCGCTGCTTCCTTCCGGACCTCACGGAGTTCATCCAATCGTCGTCGCATGGGACCCGACCTTAGACCTAATTATCAGATATTCGATCGACCTAAGCAACGACTTTTTCAAATTTTATGTAGTTAACAAATTGCATGCCCCAATCTTTTAACTTTGCCATTTCCACCTTAAAGTATTTGAAAATCCTGATGGGAAATTCATTTGGAACGCTCTTTCGTATAAGTTCCTGGGGGGAAAGCCATGGTGGTGGCATTGGTGTGGTCATCGACGGTTGCCCGCCCAGACTTCCTCTTGGTGTTGAAGATATTCAACCTGATTTAACCAGAAGGCGCCCCGGCCAAAGTAAAATCACTACGCCCAGGGATGAAGCCGACCAAGTGGAAATTCTTTCTG
>Ga0206131_10006330_pt1 | contig 12160 bp, 22 predicted proteins | sample Helgoland_Spring_FD_148636 | JGI IMG/M metagenome (GOLD analysis project Ga0206131, IMG submission 148636) | Pelagic subsurface seawater microbial communities from Kabeltonne, Helgoland, North Sea - Helgoland_Spring_Bloom_20160517_1 | ecosystem: Environmental > Aquatic > Marine > Epipelagic ... | reverse complement strand
ATTCTCCAGTTTTCTTTGTTAGCTATGTGTTTCCATAGTTTAACTTGGCTTTTGCCTGGTTGTGGGTGACTACTCCACGATTCAGTCTGGTAAAATAGTGTCATTGGTTTTGGTTTTAAATTACTATTGGTTTTATGCTTTTGTAGCATATGGCTATTATTACTCGTTTTACTCAATATTTACTCCCCTATTGTCATTGTTACAGACGTAGGGTTTATTAAAGATTCTATTTGACTAGCAATACCAGCTTCAATAGATTCTACAGTTTCTTCTCCCATAGCTTCTTTTGTCCACTCCACAACTATTTCATTAGTTAAGTCTTCAAATGGTATAAAAGCGCCGCCTTCACTTAAAGGGACGATTTGAGTGCCTATAGCGTTAGATGAATAATCGCCATCAGTCCCTGTAACTATCCAGTGCACATTGTACACCACGTCCGTTTGCCCTTCTTCTTGAGGGTGTACGTCTACTGTTTTACAATTCCAATCGTAAGTTATCATATTTACTTATTTATTTGTTTTTTTAGTTCTTCTATTTCAGTTTTTAATTCTTGTATTGCTTTTATCATAGGAGCAATTAATTGTTCGTAGGACATTGCGTGAAAATCATAATACTCATCTGTTTTTTGAATATCTAAACCACCAAACTTATTTTTATCAACCCCGTGTTTTTCTAAAGTTTCAGCAACTTCTTGAGCAATTAATCCTTGATGATTTCTTTCGTCTTTACTAGCGTCTAATCTTTCACCTTCAATCCACTTGTAGCTAACAGGGTTTAAGTCATTAATAAAATCTAATCCTAACTTAGTAGGTTTAATTTCTGTTTTTTCCCTAATATCAGAAGTTTGAATTGTTCCATTAGTTGCGTATATAGCTTGCCACCTGTGCTGAGAGTCACCTATGTAGCCTTGATTGTCTACAGAAGGTATTACTCTTGCTAAAGAAGAACCTCCTCCAATCTCAAGCCTAACATTAGCAACAGTAGTTCCAATACCGACGTTGCCTGAAAAATAACCTCTTCCTGTAAAATAACCACCAAACCCACCTCCTGTAGCGGCATCTCCATGTATGGCCATACCATTGGATTGGATTGTTTTTCCAAATACCCCTATACCGTTGTTATAAAAGGCGTTAGTTTTTGTGTTGTTTCCAATAACAATAGCCCGGCTCTCTTCTGCAACAGGTCCGTCTTTGCTACCTTCTACGTGTAAAATTGCTGTGGGATTAGTAGTTCCAATACCGACGTTTTCACTTGTATTTATTGTTATTGTTCTAGTAGCATCTCTAGCTATAGATATACAATCTCTTAATACGTTATTTACTACTCCTCCTATTTCTACAGTTGTACTACCATCGTTATAAGAATAATGGGCGCCATAAGCAGTATTACTAGGATCTTCTATTTTTAAACCGTCAGTGTTGCCTAAGCCAATACCTCCTATTGTTAACTTTTTAGCTGGACTAGTCGTACCAATCCCAACGTTGCCTTGACCTGAAACAACCATTCTATCTGAGCCAGAAGATCTTAATCTAAGTAAATTTCCATTTGTTGTAGATGTATTATTCGCAAATATAGCTGAATCTGTAAGTGATGAGCTTGAATTTTCTACAATTAAACCATTTTGAGCTGTCCCGTTAAAAATATGTGTTTTAGCGTTCGGCAAAGTAGTTCCAATACCTACGTTGCCTGAACTATTAATAACCATTTTTTGAGTAGCATTAGTCCAAAACTCCATGTTGTTACCAGCCATCTCATATCTAATCCTACCTAAAGTTTGAGTTGAAGCATTACCAAACCAAAGCTCAGCTTCATTAGCGGCTGTTAAAGTTAGAAAATTCCTATTACTAGCTGTGCTTTCAAATATAGCTGATGTTCCAGAAGTAGGTGTCCATGTTCTTAAAGTGCCGTTTGCTACGTGAAGTTTAGCTTGAGGACTAGTAGTTCCAATACCAACTCTATTATTAAAGTCGCAGTGTAAGGTTGTATTTTGATTCGTGTTAATAGAAATACTTGAGCCATCGCCTGATATAAAAGCTTGGTCTGCTAAACCATCAATATCACCAATACCAAAATATCCAGCATTTGATTGAAGTGTAAGTACTCTGTCACCACCTAGCCCATCTGAAACTTCAACATAACCACCTATATTTGTATCTCCGGCGACAGCAAGCTTAGCTTGAGGACTAGTAGTTCCAATACCAACATTTCCTCCGTTTAGTATAGTCATTTTTGTATCTGAAAACTGAACGTTTGAATTATCTGCTGCTGAATCTAAAGCAAAATGCATATCGTTTTTTCCAAAGCTACCACCTAAACCTTTAACTATAATAGCAGCTTTTTCATCGGTTTGTATCGCAGCAGTAGTACAAAACTTTAAAATAGCCTCTGTTCCTACCGTGTTATTATATGATATTATTTTTACAGCAGCATTAGAAGTGCTATCACCAACAGTAAGCTTTTCAGTAGGAGATTGTGCTCCAACACCCATTCGTTCATTAGTCTCGTCTAAGTAAACAACATCTGAAACTGTAGTGTTTCCATCACCAACCCATATTCTACCAGTTGGTAGGTTAGGCACGTCATTAGATCTAAGTAAGGCAGCTACAACTATATTACCGTCAGCCGAAGTACTTACTCTACCTACTTGACCTACATTTTGTATAAGATTTGTAGACCCAGTTGGTTTTGTTAAAGTAAGTCCACCTCCTGATTTTACATATACAGTGTTATTTTCATTTGGAGTAGCACCATCTATTGGGCTTGTAATTAAGTTTCTTAATTTACCAACAACTGTAGCTGTACCTTCCTGGTTAGGTGTTAAGTCTTGATCTAATAAACCAACACAAGGCATTTTACCATCACCTAAATTATTAGTAGCAGTGGAATCAGCATCTGCTAAATCAACATAAAGTCTAGGTGATGCGCCAACGCTTCCATATATGTAAACTGGATCTCCTTTAGATAAATTAACACCGCCATTTGCTGAAGATATATTTTTTACCTGTATGTCTACAACTTCTGAAGAACCAGAGTGTATTGTATCTTGGTCTATCCAAGACGTGCCGGCAACTGTAGAAGACAGCAATTGACCGGCGGTACCCGGAGAAGTGCTTGTGTCTTTTATACCAGACTCGGTTTCAATATAATTTTTAAACTTCATGTATTAAATTTTATTATTATCCTATTTTTTGCACTAATACTCTAACGTCATTAGTCGGTGTTGCTGAAAATGTAATTGTTGCTGTGTTGTAAGGAGACGTATTAACTCTCACGATGTCTGCATAAACAGTTTCATTAGTTACAACATCATATAGCTGAACAATAATATCTTTAGTTGATAAGCCATGTGTTATAGTAGCTGTATCACTTATTGTTACAGCATAAGTATTATTTGAATTTGTATCTGTATTTGCTACTGTAGCTGTACCTGAGGTGTATGAAACACTTATACCAGCACCAGCATCAACAATAACAGCACCTTTTTGTGAAGGTGTTGAATCAACAACGTCTAAAGTAGCGGTTCCGTTAGAGTACGGCGCAGTTATAGTGTTGCTAGGTCCAGGAACTACATTTCCAAGCCCAACTACAGAGCTAGTTGCTAAATCAATATTGTTTTGAACTGTTGTCCAGTCAGATAAAGATGTAGGCGCGTCTATTTCAGCAATAAGTACATCACCCACTCTGAGCTGTTCACCGAAGAAAGTGCCATCAGCTGTAGCAGTGTACATCCAGCCAATCTCTATAATGTTAGGGTTTGGTGGAGTTTGAAGACCGTAGCCACCTGGTGAAGTTGTATCAGTTACAGGGTTGTAACCACCTTGGTAGTAAACACCTCCTGATACAGAACTGTCGATGTAATTTTTTACTAGTGTTAAAGACTCTACAGGTATAGTACCTAAAGTAGTTTTCTTTACATTAGTGTCAGTGTCGTCACTGAAGTTTATTATGTCTTCAGAGTCTGCAACTGTAGCAGCTCCAGCTTCTAACAAGTAGTTATCAGAGCCTAAGTAATCTACAGCCACGGTAGGTGAAGTAGCTGATGGAGTTACTGTAATACCAGGTCCTTCAGTTACACTTGTGACTGTACCTGTGAACTGGTCATTAGATGTTACTGTTAAAGTATCACCGCTTCTAGTGACTGTAGTTGTTCCGGCGCCTATAATTAATACGTCGTCGTTTGTAGCGTCTGAACCTGCTAGTCTTATACCAGCTGTTCCATTTGTAGATCCAACACCTTCTAGATCATAAGTAGTACCAGATATACCAGACACTTCAGCCCAAGTGTTACTTTTAGTTAAATATCTTTCACCCGCTATAGCTACGCCATTTACTGCATTTAAGTCAAAAGTTATAATAGGCTTAGGTGTAGTGCCTGTTACTGTCCCAGTAATGTAAGTGTCGGTTGGAAAAGAGTATTCTTTTAGACTTACAAATTCGTCTGTAATGTTTGAGTAGTATTTAGCTGTTAAATCCGAAGGTGTACTATCAAAGTATATTTGACCTGGGCCAGAGTTCAGCGGTGGATTACCTCCGTTCTGAAGTCTTACGTTTTGTATCTCATTGTTATTGAGAGTAATGTTATTTAAAAAAGGTATTGCCATAGTTAGTTGATATATGCTCTGCCAGTCTCTGCGCTGGCAAATGTTATTGTTAATTCGTTTTCGTCTATAAAAGTTACATCTCCATAACCTTGCTGTCCTGTTGACAAGACCATAGTACATGAAGGAAATTTATCTAAATTGTGTTGAACTGTCCAAACAGCAGAGGCTTGATCTTGTGGGTGCACATAGTTTTTATCACCCATGTCCACTACATCTACAAGTATATTGCTACCTGTATCGGTAAGAGTGACATTGGTTCCAGCTTCTAGTTTTACTATGTTCTCTGTTAAATCACTACCTATAAGTCTTATGTCTGAATTAGGACCGTTTTGTATGGAATCTAACTCGTAAGTAGTATTTGAGTCTTCGCTAGCTAAAACAAAAGAGCACGTATCATATATTTTCTTTTTTTCAATATAACCGCTACCACCTATGAAAGTTAGGTTTAAGGTGTAAAAAGTTGTTACACCAATTTGAGTGTATGAATCTATCTTATAATGACCAAAAGTACTTATTTCGTTTTGTTCACTAATAAGTAGCTCTGTACCTACTATGTAATCTAAAAACCCAACTGTATTTTGCCCGCTAATATCAACAGCGTTTATATTTAACGACGTTATGTTTGAGAAAGGCGTTAGATTTGGAACACCAGTTATATCACCTTCACTCGCACCTGATACTTCAAACTTATAAAGCATACAAGCTGATATAGATATAGTTCCAGTTATATTTATATATTCACCTACAGCTTCAGCCGTAAAGTTTCTAGTCATTAAGTTGCTAGCTCTTGTGCCAATCCAATAATCCTCTGGTTGTACAGGTAAATGTTTAGGGTATGCGCTAATTCTAGCCATATGTTTTTATATTATTTATTATGGAGGACAGGTTCCCCAAACAGGTTTATTAGCTTGTGTTAATGGTGAGTTAGTGCTAAAATTAAATGGTTCTGAAGTAATGTTGGTTACACACCAGCCTGATAGATTTTTATTGAAAGTGGATGCTCCCAGAAACACACTATTCATATCGGTCACACTACTTACATCCCAATTACCAATATCTTGATTAAACGCACTTGCTTGCTTAAACATAGATCTCATATTAGTAACACTACTCACATTCCAAGCAGATATATTACCATCAAACGCTGACGCTCCTTCAAACATGGCAATCATAGAAAATGTAACATTGCCCACATCCCAAGAATTAAGGTTTTGATTAAACACGTTTGCAAATTGAAACATAGTACCCATGTTAGTAACACTACTTACATCCCAATTATCCAATGGTTGATTAAATGAGTCTGTATATTGGAACATACCTGCCATATTAGTAACATTGCCCACATCCCAAGAGCTTATATCTTGATTAAACGCACGTGCAACTCCAAACATCGCCTCCATATTAACAACATTACTCACGTCCCAAGAGCTTATATCTTTATTGAACGCGTTTGCACTATTGAACATAAGAGCCATATTCGTTACGCTACTCACATCCCAAGTATTCAATGGTTGATTAAACATACTTGCATAACTGAACATAAAACTCATATTAGTAACATTACTCACATCCCAATTTGATATATCATCATTAAAAGTAGTTTTATTACCAAATAATCCACTCATGTCAGTAACATTGCCAGTACACCACGTGTTTATTTGACCGTAAGTGGCAATTGCCGACGTTCTATTCGAAACCCATAGATTCACTGCTGTTAGTAATTGGGTTCTATTTGCAGGCTCAAACACGCAAGGAGCAGGTGAGGATGGAGGCCAAACAAGTGTACTGCCCATATATATTTCCTGCACGTTTACACTACCTAGCTTTATTTTGCCAACACCATCTGGTGTGATTCCATTTAATTTTAAGTCTGCCATATTATATTATTACGTAAAGTGTATTACCATCTACCGTTGCTGGTGGGTATTGTGCACTTGTTAGACAAACAATGTTAACTACTATAGGGCCACCAAAGTTGTCTTCAGTGTTTACAATTGCATTTGGCGCAGAAACAACAACGTCACCCACGGTTGGGCTTACCGCTATGTTAGTGCCTGCGGTAACTGAGGTTACACCTCCAGGTTCACCTGTTAGTCCTTGAATTCCTTGAGGTCCTTGTTCTCCAGTTGCCCCAGGAGCTCCATTAGCTCCGTCCGCACCGTCCACACCGTCCACACCATCTGCACCAGCAGGACCAGTTGCCCCAGGAGCACCATCTGTACCGTTTGTACCATTTGTACCATTTATACCTGCTATACCTTGAATTCCTTGAGGTCCTCTTAAAGGTCCAATGTTTAGCCATGAATTTCCAGCAGTCCAAACATATCCGTCACCAGCCGTAGCACCACCACCTGTTTGATCTATAACCCATAAATCACCAACTGTATTACCTGTCGCAGGTAAATCAGCTACTGTAGGTTTTGTACCTAATACATTTATCGAGGTTCCATCAGCACCTGCAGGGCCTTGAGCTCCATCTTGCCCATTGGCGCCGTCTGCTCCGTTAGCGCCAGGTGCTCCGTCTTGTCCATCTGCTCCGTTAGTTCCGTTTGTTCCATTTGTACCATTACTTCCATTTGCGCCAGGTGCTCCGTCTTGCCCTGCTGGACCTGGTACGCCTTGTGGAATTTCAGCCGCTATCAAAGAAGTTATATTACTAACTTTAAAATTCTTAGTTTTAGGTAATTTATTTGTGTTAGGATCTGGTATCGATGTACCAACTAGTAAGTCACTAGACTTAGGTGTGCCTAATGGGTATATGTTTATTTTAGCCATGTGTTATTTTTATGAGTATACTCTTATTTCTATAAACAGATTAGTCATGCTATTACCGTGTTCAAAATATAGTCTTGGAGGTGTACCTGTTATGTTATCAAGAGCATTTGCTGGACCAGGTCCGTTTAGGAAGTAAATAACCTTATCTATATCTGTCCACGCTGTGTCTGTAATGACTTCGGTGTTGCTGCCGCCTTGACCAGCCTGGTAACTAATTGTCTTACCTGTTGTATTGTAAATTTCGTTAACCGTGTATGTAGTTCCTCCTTGATTAACCTGAATATCTAAAATAGCTGCATAAGATAAATAAGGCAAGCTATCCACAAGAGGTACTGTCCACGTGTTGTCACCTCTAAGAAACGTAGTATTATCTGAAGTACCTGTAGCGCTTAAATCGTATGTTAAATCACCAGATACTGTAATGTCCGCGGAAGCACTAGAAATAAATTCTCCGTTCAAAGCACCAACCCTAGTAACGGTTCCACTACCACCACCACCACCACCTGTAGCGTTTATAGTGACATCCCCTAAACCTGTAGTAGGTGATATTGTAACGTTTGTACCAGCTATTATTTTAGTAACTCCAGCTGCTGACGATGTGTAGTTAGGTATATTTAATACGCTATCAACTAAAGTAGCAGGACCTGATGTACCTGTAGTAGTAAGTGTTATAGTGTCTGGTATTTGAGGAGTAGGTATGTTTAATACACCCGCCGTTAAAGTAGCAGCGCCAGTACCTGTAGTAGTAAGGCTTGTAAATGGAATATCTGGAAAAGCAACAAGGTTACCTTCACCGTTTACATACTGCGAACTATTACCAATCCATGATATATCTAAAATACCTATAGATGTTACAGGAGAATTGTTTACAACAACAGCGTTTCCATCCATATTAAGACCTACGCTTCTAACTGTTCCAGTACCTGGTATAGGTACAAATTCTATAAGGCTTATTACATCATTTACGCTGAAGTTTCTGGTAACAAGTTCGTTCTCTTCATCAGCATTAGGTACCGATGTACCCAATAATAGATCATTTAGCTTAGGTGTGCCTAATGGATATTGTTGTGCTATTGCCATTTCTTATGTATTTTTTGTAACTCTGTTAGTTTCTGGGTTATATGTAGCTGATGCTGAGGTTTCACCTGCTCTATCCAATGCTCTTTCTTCTGCTGTCATACGATTTCTAGATTCTCCTTTAGCTGTTAGCTTACCATCAGCTGTCATATCGCCACGTTTCTTCAATAACGCTATAGCAAAGCCTCTGTCTCTAACCTGAGCCGTAAGTCTGTCGACTAATTGCCCGGAACCCATAAATCGTTGTGTTTCCATATCTATATATACTTACACACTTCGCCGCTTATTTACCAATAGTGTGACATAAGCCCCTTACTAGTATATATTAACAGGCTAGTGTCATACTTTTTAAAAAAAATGTTACATATTTGGGGGTATGGTGTTATATTTCTCCTGCGGGAACGCCATCGGAGAGGAAAAACGCAATCTCTAGACCACCCCCGCCGACTTTTTTCAACCATTTTTCATATATATCGGGATTTTTTACTGTATATTTCTCTAGCATTTATGCTTTTTTCTTACAAACTAAATACGAAGTACATTGGATAATAATAATGTAAGTAACAAACAAACAAACAAATAATAATAATCTTTAAATAATAATAATATGTATAAAACTAATAACCAATGTTGGAACGAAGTATCCAATTCAATCAAAGAATCTAATAGAAGAACTGAAATCTGTATCGAAATGTTCGGTCAAGAAAACTTAAAAGGTTTGTCTAATGAACAACGAGAATTATTCTGGGAATCAGTATAACCTCATCAAAAGTGTGACAATAGCCCCTTACTATACTTAGCTTAATACCCTAATGTCACAGTTTTCAATAACAAATAAATATTACAAACTAAATACGATATGTATTGGATAATAATAATGTAACTAATAAATAATAATAACTAAATAAATAATAACTATGTCAAATTTACAATCAAAACGATTCGTCGTCAGAAAATCTTTAATCGGAAAAAATCAAATCATTGAAGTTACTTTCAAAAATGGAAAAACTTTTACTTACAATCATGATATTGTATATGATTTAATGAAATCAAAACTTGAAACTATGAACTGTTTCTTAAAGTATAAATCTTATACTTCTTCAACTTCAGTTCCAGTTGTACTTCGTGACAAAGTAGTAATATAATACTACTTGTCATGACAAACTGTCACACTTCGTGCCATACTCTAACTATAAATAAAACAAATAAATAATTATACACCTATAAAAATAACTTATATGAGAAAGTTTATACACACTATTGTACTCAAAATCAGTAACTTTAAATTATCTGACTATGTAGAAATTGGTTTCGCTCCGAATGAAACTAAGTGGTAATTCAAAAATACAAACAAAATAGGTTTCTTGTTGGATAATATATATGTAACTAATAAAAAATACAACTATGTACAATGAAACTAGAACTGACTTACTAAACTATTTAAACAATAACAAAATAGAATATACTTTTGATAAAGAAAGTCAAAGTATACAAGTAAATTTAACAGTAACAAAAGAATAATACTAAAAATAATGGTGACTATCCGAACCATGAAGTGGGGCATCAAACTGGATAGGAAATCTGAAGTAATGGTTAATGTGAGTTCGATTCTCACTACTTCAACTACAAACAAAATACGATTATCTTTGGATAATATATATGTAACGAACGAAGCAGTAAAAACTAGCAAATTCAAAATAAGCACTATTGCTTCCGCCGTTACAATAATAATAATAACTAATAAAAAATATAACTATGTCAACTAAATCTTATACACTACTAAAAATCTCGTGGAACTTGTTTGACAAACATTTCACTGAATTAACTGAAAAACAAAAATCTGAAGTACTAGATATATACTACGATTTCTACTAAACTAAATAACTATGCGAATAATTAAACACTTTAACCCACACTTTCCAGAGCGTGAAACTTATAAATGTACAGTACGTTACATGACTAAATTCGGTACGCTCGATGAAGTAACTAAATGGCGTGATGACCAAATGGAAAATGAAGCCGAGTACAAACGAATCGAAGAACTGTCTCAAAAGCGAGCAGGCGCGTACTACAAAACATTAACTTATAAAGGCGATTAATATGAAATATATAACAATACTAGATTTCTCAATGGGACATGTACACCAATATGAGATACAAGAAGACCAATATGAAGGATGTGAAGATTTCATAATATCTAAAGGTTTTAGCCTAAATAATATTGAGTGGATGAGTCACTATGATAAAACAATATACTAACTATGCAAATTATACAAATAATAAACAATAAAGAAATCGATATGACTTCTCTCATACTAAAACAGATGAAGGGTGAAATGACTCGTGATGAAGTCGAACAAGTAATAAATGATAATATAATAAAAAACTCTGATGAATATGAAAAATAATTTAAAAAATGTAGCGATTGTAGCGTTAACTATTGCGTGCTGTTACAACTCTTACCAACTAGGTAAACAAAGTAAAGTAAATGAAATCAAAAGAAACATGGTAGAACTAGAAATGGAGTGGTATCATGAAAGTGATGTGGAAAAGATCGTAGAAGCTAGAGATATATGGTTTGAGTATGAAGACTAATAAAACTAAGCGTAAATTTAGTCACCATAAGATTAAATTAACAGAGATCGAAGCGATCGAGCGTGAATGGGCAATGAGATATAACTCTGAAATACCAAAGTGGCAACAAGAAATGTATCAATAATACAAACAAAATACGATTATCTTTGGATAATAATACTGTAACAAACAAATAATATACTATGAAAAAAATTAAATTTATCAACTCGACAACTATCAGGTTTGATGGCCAAGATTACAAAGGTTATCCTGTCGGCGAGTTACCAAAAAGATTCGCATTTATCTATGACGAAGACAAAGATCAAGAAGGTATCACTGAGTGGTTTAACTACAAAGGTCTAACTTTCGTCGAGTACAACCCTTCAATCTGGTCTTATGTCTAGTCCTAAAAACATGAAGGAAGCGTGTCAAGCTATGATAGACGCGAGAAGAAATCGTGCAAGAGGGCATAGACTCAAGCACCAACACGAGGTGTGTAGCGGACTGACTGATAAAGAGTGGAACGCCGTGGTTACAAGGCAGAAAAGCTCTTTCGCTAAAGGCAAGTCGTTCGCTTACACTGCTCGATGGAATGACTACAAAGTAAACTATAAAACAAATAAACTATGAAACTAATAGAAGTAAACAAAAACGGAACATCTACGTTCTTATTAAATGACGGGCGTGAAATAAAGTCTTATCAATCAGGTTATATAAGAATTAATAACTTTAACCTTGATAGATTATACCAAATAAACAAAAGAATTGAAGTCAGAGACGAATATTGGACAGGTTATTGGCATGGTAAAGGCTATACTGATAGAGTTATAAGCAATTACAAGCGAATACTAATACCAAACGAGATCGACAGGCTACAATACATTATTAACTGGGTAAAGAAAAACGTAAAATGAGAAATATAAAACTAACAGAAAACGATTGCACTTTCGTACACTATGTACTGAGAATGTACGCTCAGCAAACTCCTGGGTTAGATCAAGAAGATAAAGAAGAAATACGTGAAGTCGCGGCTAAATTTAAATAATATGACACAAGTAAAAGAATATATAGATAACGAAATAAGTAAACTTGATCGTGGCATAGTGGCTACGCCTAATGAAGACTATCTATTG
>Ga0206131_10006328_pt1 | contig 12166 bp, 8 predicted proteins | sample Helgoland_Spring_FD_148636 | JGI IMG/M metagenome (GOLD analysis project Ga0206131, IMG submission 148636) | Pelagic subsurface seawater microbial communities from Kabeltonne, Helgoland, North Sea - Helgoland_Spring_Bloom_20160517_1 | ecosystem: Environmental > Aquatic > Marine > Epipelagic ... | reverse complement strand
TGGCTTGCCCAACGTTCAGGCCATTCATCACTATTTCATTTTTCTTGGCTTGAAAATACTCTCCGGAAGGAGGTGTTGTCACATTTACGTCTATCGCACAATCTGCTCCGTTATAGACAAACTTGGTAAAAAAACTTAACCCTTTTCTTTTTCTATAAAACTCGTCTAAGCCACCAGCATGAAAATGCAAAATAGTTTTAGGAAACAACCATCTAACCATACCCAAATATAAAACATCCCGGACAACTGGTGTTAAATTAGGGCTTGCTGGTAAATAATAAAGAACCTTTGGACGCGAGCCAATTACCTTCTTCCAAGTCTTCATGACAAGGACGCCTAATCTCCATATTTTCAACCATGAAGCTTCTCCAACCGATCCCATATCATCACTGAAAGCCATTCGCAAACAATCGACTTTCAAGTCCCGCCAGTCGTGCTTGAACAACATGTCGGTCATCACGGCCTGGCCATGGAATGGCGGGGGTGTTTGCCCGACTAATAATATATCAGCCCTTTCCCTGTTCATATGTCGCTCTAAAAATTGCTAGTCTAAACAGCCTATCCCTCTGACCCGCTCCCCGTGGAAGCATTCCACGCTACAATCAAAGTCTTCCGAGGGTAGTTGTACACGCGTTCCGTATAATAGAAATAGGATCCTAGCAATAGCTCCTCGTGTCCCCGCACCCCCGCCTCATTCAAATACTGTGACATAGCATCCTCAACCATTAATGCACGGCACTGCTGGACTACATCGACAGCGGACATACCTTTCACTAACCTCATTCTTTGAACATGGTAATGTAGCCAGTCCCATCCTGGCATCCCAGAGAAATCTGCGTGTTCCCAATCTAGCACCTTAATTTCACCATCTGATTTCATCTTGATATTCCACGGTGCAAAATCACCGTGCATGACGGGGCTGATGACTTCCAACTGACTTAGTTCATCAAACATATTTGCGTCTTTCTCATCCATTTCGTCCTGTAACGAAATCCAGCACGCAAGCTCGGATACAGTACGGCACTTACCAGAACCTAACCACTCACTGAGCAATTTAAACACACGAACATCGTCGGCACTCCCACGTGGTGATCTACCTTTAATCCATTTTGCAACGTAGGCATAGCCATGCTTTATCTCAAAAGAACTTTCACACCGGATAGCACCAAAAACTTGAGTTGCATACTTTTGCATAGTTTCACACTCATTCCTAACTATATCTGCAGCTTGCCCGCAACCTGCTTTAACAACTCGATACTCTCCTTCTTTTTTATATATTCCTATTAAATTCCTCGCCTCTGAGTCTGAGCTTCCAAGAAGAAATCCAAAACCTTCATGAAACACATCCTTTCCCAATCCATTAATCAACCCATCGTTTCCTACTGCTATATCTATTTTTGAAAGGTAACGATGTAGCCCCAAGCTCACTAAGACCCTCATTACTGTCCGTAGTAGCCTCCCCCTCCATAGCTGTGGCTGATACAAACTCAAGGTAACGATCGCCAAGTCTCTCTGAAGAGGCAACCCAAGTAATAAAGAACCATTTCTTCTCAGGGAAATGACTGTGATTCTTCCAACCTCTTTTCCTGAGGAAAGCATACTCTCATATAGCTGACCGTCTTCTTCTTTCACTTTTTTGTATTTAGCATTGCCGCCAGATTTAGATACCGAGGGATCTGCACATCAGAAGACCAGAAGTTGGTGTTCGCATCGATTTCACCAAGAGTCCCTGATGAATATCTGGTCCACAAGGTTTCAATCGTACGAGTCCCACCCTTTATATCCGTCTCTGACACTGTTTGTTCCTCCATGTTAGCTTCCTCAAGTACGTGCCTCATTTCTGAGCCCTCGGGAACAAACGCTAAAATCGGTCTCCCTGATCCAAAATAATCCACAATCTTACTCGGCATAAATAGATTATGTTCTGACGAAACAACCAACAACAATACAGGCGCACGCTTAACCTCCTGAAGATATTTTCCATAGGGCACCGAGCCCCTAACATCAGTCACATCCTCAAGATTTAAATCTTTGAGTAGTATATCGTGTTTAGCATTCCACATGCCGTAAAACACAAATTTTGTTTGCTCACGGGCTTCAGGATATTTGTCAAGAAACCCCGACAAAGCCTTCAAAAAAACCTGGGGACTACGGCTACCCCTCCAATCAAATGCCCCGAAGTACCGGATTTCGAAGCCTCTTACAATTTCGTTTTTTTCTGAACCAAAAACATTTGCATCAAAAAAATACGGGATATGTGCGGACGTCTTCTTAGGGACGAGCCCTGCACTAATATAAGCCTCACGATTAGTCGCAGCAGTATAGACAACTTGGCCAGCCGCATGGAGTGCTTTTTTCTCAAGTCGAGTCAATTGCGGCAGTCTCCACTTTTGCAAGGGTGAGCGCCTAGGCAGAATCTTGTGTTGCGGAGTCACCGATTCTTGCAAGTCAAACATCCAACTTCGATCTACCATGTCCTTTTTTGCGGCTAAATAAACTGATGGAGGAAAGACAAAAGCAAGCACCCGATCATAGTCCCCCTCTTTTCGTAACCTCTTAAAAACATTGCGTGCCCAGACTGCATAAAAGTCAGGCCACATACACGCATTCGCCACAGACAGAGCTACTCGATATAGGAAGCGACACGGCTTCAAGCGATCAAGCCACCTGACCACTGGATCCGATACTCTAATTACACGGCATTGAGAGTGATTCAGAGTTTCCTCGTAATCCAGGTCACAGGATATATTACTTGTAAAAACATCAACCTCCCAACCTGCTTCAAGAAAACCTTGGGCAATATAATACGGCCGCTTACCGTTCGCATGCGGTGACGGAGGGAAGGCATGGGAGATGACAGCTACTCGCACTTGTGGAATCAATAATATTTTAACCAAACAGGCTACGCCCGCCTTAACAGCCAAGATTGTTCAGCTGCCTCACAATTCTCTGGCTACGATCCATTGAGCCTTGTTTAATACTTGCACCACACTTTGCGATTCACGTAGTCGGTATAGCCAAGAATAATCTTAGCTACCTTCCACGAGACCATTGGCATATCATAGTCATATGGCCTACGGCACGGTCCCACATCATCAAATTGTGCGCGGGTAAGCTCGACAGCTTGCATTATCCTGTCCGGAGTTAAACCCGCCATAATTACAGCACCTTCATCCATCCCCTCAGGACGTTCGTGCGCCTCTCTTACCGTAATGGCAGGAAAACCAAGTATGGACGATTCCTCCGCAATGGTTCCGCTATCTGATATAGTACAGAAGGCTTGTTTCTGAAGGCAGTTATAATCAAAGAACCCCAGCGGCGGCAGAGCGCTCACTAACGAGTGCAGTTCATACTCCCCAGCCTCAAGTCGTTTTTTAGTACGTGGGTGCGTTGATAAAACAAGGGGGTATTGGTAGCGCGCGGCTAAGGCGTTAATCGATGCTACGAGACTTGTGAGATGCTCCTCATCATCCACATTTTCCTCGCGATGAATACTCAGGGTAAAGTACTTGCCTGGTTCCAATCCCATTTTTTCATGTATATTCGATGCATTAATCTGAGCGAGATAATGCTCGAGCACCTCCATCATGGGCGACCCTGTTTTTAAAACACGATCGGGCGGCAAACCTTCAGCAATCAAGTACCTACGAGCGTGCTCAGAATAACACATATTTACATCGCTGGTATGGTCGACAATCCTTCGGTTAATTTCTTCCGGAACACGGAAATCGAAGCAACGGTTGCCGGCTTCCATGTGAAACACCGGGATTTTCCTACGCTTCGCCGGAATCACAGAGAGACAACTATTTGTATCACCCAACACAAGAACCGCATCGGGCTCAACCTCTGCCAGCACCTCGTCAACCTTGATGATGGTATTACCGATTGTTCCCGCTGCGGTCTCAGCCGCCGCATTCAGAAAGTGATCAGGTTTAGGGATATCCAGCTCGTTGAAAAATATTTCGTTGAGCTCGTAATCATAGTTTTGACCGGTGTGGACTAACACGTGATCCATAACTTCATCCAAACGCACAATGACGCGTGCCAATCGAATAATCTCTGGGCGAGTGCCCACAATTGTCATTACCTTTAGTTTTTTCATGTTTAGCTTTCTACCTTCAACTGTAATTCCTTTATTGTCATCATTTCCCAATTCACACCTGCTCAAAGTAGGTATCCATCCGCTCGTGATCAAAAATTTCATTTGCCCAGAACAAGGTGATCATCTCCGCGTCGCCGGTATTCTCTATTGAATGAGTATGACCAGGCGGGATATCGACTACTTTGATCTCTTGGTCATCAACGGCGTATTCAAACACATCTTTTTCAAAAACATGCCGGAAGCGAATAACTCCCTGCCCTTTGACTACACAAAATTTCTCCACCTTGGTATCATGATAATGATTCCCTCTGGTGATGCCTGGCTTTGTGCTGGAAACAAACATCTGCCCGGCAGAATCAGACTTAATCAGCTCAAATAGCCATCCACGATCATCGGTTTTCAAATCCACAGGGTAAGCAAAATCATCTCTCTTTAGAAACGACAGATACGTCGAATAGAGGTATTTCGTGAGTGGGTCTCCAAAATTCGCTAACTTCAAGGACTCACGACTTGCCTTGAAAGAAACGATCAAATCATGCAATCCACCCAGAGTAATGCCATGCGCTGGTTCGAATACCAACACACCAGACTTCCGAACTTCCGAACTCCCAGACTTCAGCACTATGCCTGCGAGGCAGTCAACCACATCATCTACATAGGCAAAGCTAAGTTCGGCATCTCTATTATTCACCTGCACGGGAAGCCCTCGGCTAATGTTATGGCAAAATGTAGCTACCACTGTGTTGTAATCAGGCCTACTCCACTTCCCAAACACATTAGGTAATCTGAAAACATAAACCGGTGAACCTGTTTTCTCTTGATAGTCCAAGAGCACCTGCTCCCCATCGCGCTTACTTGTGCCATAAGGATTGTCATTAACAGCTTGTGTTGATGACGAACAGATTACGGGGACTTTGCGCCCAGTTGCTGCAAGCAGTTCACATAGCTGTCGTGTGAAATCTACATTACCAGTAACAAACTCTTCCTCGCTCTCGGGGCGGTTCACACCAGCCAAATGAATAACAGCATCTACCGCTGCTACGGCTTGCGCTAGATCTGATTCCGTGTCTTCGGAACCAATTTTCATCACCTCAGCCTCACCTGATCGACGAAGTGCCAAACATAGATTCTTCCCAATAAAGCCTTTGGCTCCGGTAACGAGAATTTTTTTCATGTTATGTTGTATATTGAAATATCTATATACTAGAAACCCTGAGTTTCTCCTGCCAATTCACGTTGAATAAATTCGAGCTTCAGTAACATTTCCTCCAACTCATCATCCGTCAATCGATGCGTATTCCCAGAGGTGTAATCTTCACATTTGGCCACTTTCTTTTCTCCCTCTTCAAAGTACTGCGCGTAGTTCAGATCGCGGCCGTCACACGCAATGCGATAGTAGTCACCAAGATCCTCGGACCTTACCATTTCTTCACGATTCAAAAGACACTCATGCAGTTTTTCACCATGCCTCGTCCCGATGACCTTCACCTCGTTTGTCGCGTTGAACATTTTCTGCAAGACACTGGCAAGTTGCCCGATCGTCGCTGCCGGAGCCTTCTGCACGAATGTATCCCCCCCTTTACCGTGCTCGTATGCAAACAGAACAAGATCCACGGCATCATCAAGCGACATCATGAAGCGGGTCATGTTAGGATCCGTAATAGTAATCGGCAGGTTCTGTTTAATCTGATGAATAAACAGCGGGATCACTGAGCCACGCGAGGCCATCACGTTACCATATCGGGTTACACAAATCGTTGTCTCTTCATCACTCACTCGATACGATTTTGCTACGGCGGCTTTTTCCATCAGAGCTTTCGACATCCCCATCGCATTAATTGGATAGACCGCCTTATCCGTGCTCAAGACCACAACATTTTTCGTGCCACTGGCGATGGCTGCGTTCATTGTGTTTTCGGTGCCGTTCACATTCGTGGCCACGGCTTCCATCGGGTAAAATTCACAAGATGGAACCTGCTTCAGAGCTGCAGCACTAAAAACATAATCCACACCGCGCATTGCATCGCCTATGGACGCTGGATTCCTAACATCACCGATGTAAAATTTCAGCTTAGGATTATTCATCTTGTGACGCATATCCTCCTGCTTCTTTTCATCCCGACTGAAGATACGAATCTCCTCGATATCAGAATTTAAAAATCTTCGAACAACGGCATTACCAAATGATCCCGTTCCTCCTGTAATTAGTAGTTTCTTTCCTTTAAACATGGTATTTCTATTTGATTCTAGTGATGATTCCAAGCAGCCTTAATTACTGTTCCGTGACGGATGTATAGACACCAATCATCTGCTTTGCTTTGCTTTCCCAATTGTAAACTTCGTTAATACGCTTTTTAGCCTGTATCCCGTGTTTTCTTAATACACTAGGGTTATCCAAATAATACTGAATAGCTTTGGCCAAGCCTCGACAAGTTTCCTCTTTTGCCCCCGACTGTACAACAAACCCACATTCGGATGTTACAGATACAGCAGGACCGCCTCGATCTAAACACACAACTGGCAGACCAGAAGCCATAGCCTCAAGCACCGTAAACGAACCAGAATCGTGCACACTAGGATAGAAGAATAAATCGTATGAGTCATACATCTTTAAAACCTCATTACGGGTTCTGCGGCCAACAATATTCACACGGCGCTCCAGATCATAGCGATGAACCGCGTTTTTAAGGGCTTTCATGTCCGGACCATCCCCTACATAAGTGATCGTGACGTTGTCTGGTAATTCTGCCATTGAAGCTAAAATTAATTCCACACCTTTCCAATATAATATATTGCCCACAAAGAGTAACCGAAATTCATCTTCACTCCCTTCTATAGAGTTACGTCTCACCTCTTCACCAGTGTTATGCATTCCAATCTGAGGCATCACAGTAGCAGCGACACCCCACCGATTAAACACATCGGCCATCTCAGGAGTCGCAGCCAGAGTTACATCAACGCTCCTATATTTTTGCATACCCAAACCAAGCCTAGTATGAATACGCGTCATCAAATTTCGAAACAACTCCTTCCTCCTAACATGGGCTACATCCTTCGGTAATAGATCACGTGGAAACTCCTCACATCCTCCCACGGGTCCAACGATACATGGCTTACCTTTCCCTGTAACGACAAAAGGCAAACGGAAAGATGCAAATGTCAGATGGTGGATAACATCATAGTCCATACACAATTCAGCTAACTTCTTTCTCATACTGCGCTGCCACATTACGTAATAAAGGCTCACTGCCAAATTTCGAGGGCGTAATTTTTTTTTCAATATCAGCATCCCTTTGGATAAATCAATATAGACAAAATTAGGATGGGGCCCAGATATGTTTTTCAGTTCAGCCTCAATAACATCTCGATTATTTGAACGGGTCACTACCGTAAGATCGCAGTGATTGGCTAAATGCATCACCCACTGCCAACCAACTTCAGGCTCAGAACCTCTATTAGGCTCACACGCATAGGCAGAAATAAGCACACACAGGCGCTTTACATTTTTTTCTTGCTGATTACGAAGACTCATCTGAATTCCTAATAGTTCTAGATGTTTATCAACTACGATAGATGGGCATGAATAGCGTGCATAATCTGACTCTGCGAATCATCAATGCTCGTACCAGTATCAATCCAGACTGCCCGATGGTTATTTTCACACAATTTTTTGAGATCACAAACCTGACGGTTAACCTCTTCAAGGCTCGTTTCAGGCTTTCGTAGATAAATAGTTTCAGCATCTCCTCCGAGGCATAAAATAAGAGATGGCTGTGGAGCTAAGATAAAAGCCATGCGTATCACCCAATTTGGCAAATTAATACGCATACGACGTGGATCTAATGTAAAATCAAAATAATATCGATCAAAAAGGTGAATGCTTGGGCGCTTTGCCAGGAGAGGATAAACTTTCACCCAATAACCGATCGTGTAATCGAATGAGTAATATACCAATCGAATCAATGACCCCATAAAACCACTTGGTTTTTGACTATGGGGGTCTGTGACAGCTCTGCCATCCCCAGCATCCCTCTTGCCAATCGCCACGCCAAGTGCCGGTAACCAGTTTGGCCTCATGTGTTCATACTGCAGTTTGCTATGAAAAGCTTTTTCAAGAATTGGCGTAATCGCCGTAATCATCGTTGTCTTTCCAGAACCATCCGTTCCAAGAACAGCAAAACATGATCCTACGGGCCTCGCAATCCTCCAATATCGGCGCACTCCATTTAAGACTCGGCAAGGAATCTTCTGCAACCAACCAGCGCCACACCCCGTAACCTCATTTCGAAAATCAGAAGCAATTTGTTTGAGTTCCTGTTTATCTTCCACCCCTTTGTTGAGTAGCTGACAAAATCGATTGACTACGTCTAAGGAAAAACCACCGCGTAAAAGAAACAATGCATGTTCACCGTTCTCTTGGTAGCACTTGGCCGCATCTGAAAAGTAGTTTTTACGCGTTTTACCATTTGAGAGCAATTCTTTCATTAACGCAATAATGGCTGCATCATCATCGCGAGCTACCAATATTCCTCTATACACTTTGGCTCTTTCAATGATAGGACGGCACGGAATATACTCAATGCCCCTATACTCCATCATCCAAAACAGATCGACCGCTGCACCCCACCACTCATCATGATGGCAACCTAACAATCTTATTATTCTACCTGATGCCACATAATCTACAATTGGCGTCCCTCCATATTGTTTCGCTACACTAATTACCAATTCGGCAATCTGTTCTTTCTCCTCCGGTAACACAGCAAGATCAAGGTCACTTCCCCCCAAACTATCTGGTAAGGACTCATGGTTTCTCAAAACACAATACCCAAGTTTTGATGCATCAAAACTTGTGAATAGGTCGCGGAGAAATTTCGCCTCTATTTTGTTAGGATTCATTAGTTGCACAAATTTATCTCCTATCAAAAAATGCTCTTGCAACGCACCTACTCCGTAATCAACCCTCTCGGGTCTACGGGCAATTGGTCGTTGAAGCTACTATGATTTGTTACCCAATGCCCTATCACCTCATGCGGAATGAATGGCCCCACTCCTACATCAAAGCCACTTGTGTAGTTAAAATCTATAATGGCACCTGTTGACACCTGACCAAATAATGATATTCCATGTGCCCGCGAGGGGCTGTCATATCCATTCACCACAATTTCTGTAGCTGTAATTTTATTTCTTGCTACGTAGGCATCAGCCCCCCTCAACCGAATACCCGTGTATTGCTTAGATTTATCTACGTTCAACCGATTGTTAATTATGGAGTGATCAGGGCCCTCTATGATAATCCCATAACTAAAGTTGGTTGAGCTCTCGGGTGGTGCTGAGGATTGGATAAAATTACCCACAATACATGTCCCCCGCGTAGCGGGATACAAAGGTGTGTGGAATTCTGGATAGGTACGTACGCTCCCACCATAAAGGATATTCCCTCTAATCAAGGCATGAGCAATAGTCACTATTCCATAACCTGCACGATCTAATAGATTATTCTCAATCAGTGCCTCAGTGGGATTGTCTACTTGTAGATATATGGGCCGACTAGGGGATATTTTCGTCCCCTCCAACACATTTTCATGCCAACCATCATTTACAATTGTGAGGCGGTCACGATCAAGATCCACTTCGGTAACTCGAAATATATTACTTGTGTTATTCGATCCAGGAATACCTACGCATTGCCCAATTAAAATAAACGAAGGGTCAAATTTTAAGTATATATAGGCTGTCGATGTACCATTAGCAGCTGGCATATAAAACGAGTGACTAGTACTCCCCATAAGGTCGTTATCATTTGTTTGTGCTATTCCTTCTATTCCCATTCTCCTAACCGTATTCCCTACAAATATTAATCTTGCCGGACTACCAAAATGACACCCATCCTTCAGAACTTCTCCTGAGCTATTCGTTGCGTCCATAGCATCGCTGCCTCCTTCAAATATATTATTTCGATATTCAGCCAAATATACCCACGGTGATACATATACCTGCTGCCCCCCCCAGTCTCTTAATTGTTGATTTGAAGTATTCGCCCCATATGGGTTCAAAATTTTGCAGTTATAGATACCTACATATCTTAATTTTTCATTACTCGCGAAAGGAGCAACATCTATAGTAATGGAACGGTGACAATTTACAAATTCGCAACCGTCAAATACAACCGATTCAATCCTACGGTTATCGACATCTACCAAAGCCACACCGGCAGCACCATTAGGTTCCTTATTTACAGATATGGCTTGTAACAAGGCGCTTGTTTTTTCCCACTTCAGATTACTAAATTTTATGGATCGAAATGTTCCCATGATCAAAAGAACTTTCGCCCTAACAGGACTCACCGTTGAATACAAAACAGAACCCTCTTCTCCCTTTATAATTATGTCTCTTCCTCCCAAATCCTGATTCCCTAGCTTAAGAATTCGATAGGGACTAGTATTAGTAACATGAGGCGAATTGAAGTAGGACGACACCCTGTAGATTCCAGCGGGGAAGTACAGCGTATTATGCATTGACGAAGATTCAAGTGCGTTGATTGCCGATTGAATTGCTGTGGTATCATTAGCTACTCCGTCCCCCATAGCTCCATAATTCTTCACGTTGATCGCAACCTCCTTGATCACATTGATCTGTTGACTAATTTTCGATCCCAAATTGTAAGTCCCCACATCCAATAGAGTCAACACAATCGATTCTGACATAGACATAGTGGATCCTGCCATAGGGGTCACCGGTATCACCACCGATTTCTTGCCAAAGTGGATGATGGCTATTCCGCTCAAGGTTTGATAATCGCTCGCGGCAATTGCAGTTCCACTGATCGAATAGTTCACTGTCACCTCCCCAACTCCTCCCTCACGAAAGATTTCAAAGCCACCATCCTCCAGTCTAGTGATATTAGCAACGGCCTTGCTCGCCGTGACCGAAATCGTGTTGGTTGCAGCCAGCATCGTATTTAATACAGTGCGATCGCCAGGTCCAAGTGTATCCGTCCTCGGCATACTGGGATCCAACCCAGCTTGATATTCTTCCCAGTCATTAACACCATCTCCGTCACTATCAACATCTTCCGCCGTCACCCTTACATTTTTCTGCACACCACCCTGGAAATGAACTGTCGCTGACATGCTTGCGCCATTGCCCGGGTGGGGAGTTCCCTCGTCTTGCCATGGACCGCTCAAATCAACCGCCGACTGTATGCGATAGAGTTTACCTTTTTGTGATTCCCAAGTCACCGTAGCACCACTGCCAAAATATAGCTGTGGCGTAGGCAAAGATGATTGATCGTCAAAAGGATCTGTGCCTGACCTGATTTCTGCCAAATCGTTATTCCCGTCACCATCGTAATCATTTATACCGATGATCGATTCCGCCTCAGTCGGCAGATCGCTGAACCCTTTAGCCCCGACAATCTTGACTCGATAATATGAGCTGCTCCCGCCACTCCGATCAAAGGCGGCCAAAAGATCTCCACCATTACCTTCGATGTTTCCTCCGGCTTTGTTCCAAACTCCACCGAGCGTCGTCGATTTTTCAACCTGATAAATCACCCCTATTTTACTCTTCCATGTGAGCATGACCGCATCGGAATGGTATTGGCTGGCCGTGATATTTAGCTTAGACGAACCCAAATACGGATCCGTACCCGCCAAACTTTCCTCCAGAGAAGTCATTCCGTCGTTATCATCATCCGCTGCCGCGTCTGCAGCCTCGGCACCATAACGCTGTTCCCAGACATCACTCATGCCGTCTGCATCAACATCGACTAGTGCGAATGCTCTCGATGGCAAGGCCAGAAAGCACCATGTGATGAGTCCGAATGTCAGTAATTTATGCATAGATTTTATGGAATTCGCAGAATCAGCCAATAAAAGGTCACTCGTAATATTATTCAACCTCAAATTAAGCCAAGGCCCCCGATTAATATCTAGTCTTCTTAAGGGAACCTCTAAAAACTGACCATTTCTCGATCTTCTGCATTTCTGCCGATTTTTGTTAGTTTTAGAGGTCGATGTTTAGGTTTCTCTTTGGATTATTTGGTTATTTTTCTGCGGATTG
>Ga0206131_10006326_pt1 | contig 12168 bp, 15 predicted proteins | sample Helgoland_Spring_FD_148636 | JGI IMG/M metagenome (GOLD analysis project Ga0206131, IMG submission 148636) | Pelagic subsurface seawater microbial communities from Kabeltonne, Helgoland, North Sea - Helgoland_Spring_Bloom_20160517_1 | ecosystem: Environmental > Aquatic > Marine > Epipelagic ... | reverse complement strand
CTCACTCAATTCAGACATAGACTTCCCTCCTCTTCTGTATGAAAGCATTTTATACCGATTTTAAATTAGCTATGCTAATCTCAATAAAACTCTCAGCCTAAAAAGGAAGCCAATATGCTCAGCGATTCACTGTTATCAGCCCTGAATAAACAAGTCTCAAACGAATTTTATTCAAGCTACCTCTATCTACAAATGGCTTCATGGTTTGATCATCGCTCGCTACTTGGTTTTGGTAACTGGATGAAAGTGCAAGCGCAAGAAGAAGCTGCGCATACTATGATCCTATTTAACTACATTCTAGAACGAGGCAATATGGTCGATTTAGCTGCGATTTCATCACCACCGGCTGAATACAGTAGTCCACTAGATGTACTAGAAAAAACCCTCATACACGAGCAGAATGTCACAAAATCTATTAATGAACTGATGGCGCTCGCAACCGAAGAAAAAGACTACGCAACTAAGGCACACCTAGATTGGTTCATCAGTGAGCAAGTCGAAGAAGAAGCGGGTGTCAGTGAAATCGTCGGTAAACTTCGACTCGTTGGCGATGACAGTAATGGACTCTTTTTTATCGATAAAGAACTCAGCAGCCGTGCCTTTGTTATTCCTGATCAACTAAGCAAGTAAAAGTAAAACTATGACAACGCTGTGCAAAATAAAAAAGAAGGACTACAGCAAACAGGCCAAACATATCCATTCACTTATCGATCAAGCAGAATATATCTGTCATAAATGTCTCCGTAGTGCAGTAAAACAAAAAAGCCTATGTAAACCTGGTCCTATCAACGAACTATTAAATTAACAAAAGTCTCATCCATAAAAAAAGCCATAATGAAATAATTCATTATGGCTTTTCGTCTTTAAATCAATTTTATTTAACTATACAGATTGTGCTTTACGACGTAAGCCTAAAAAGCCAAGTAAAGCAGGTGCAAATAGAAAAGCAGCAGCTGGAAGAGGAACCACGCTTACACGAATATCATCTAAACTCCCACCTAAACTATCGTCAATACCTGTAGCAGCAAATTTTATTGTATCCAGACCAGTACCGACAACAATAAAACTGTATACAACCCAGTTATGAACTGCACCACCCGTACCTGTTACAGTATCAAGTAAACTACCATTCGAATATGCACTAATACCATTAGTAGCTTCTGGCTGATTAATACGTGGTGAATAAGCAAAACTCACTTCATAGAGCTGGCCTACTATTGTGTTAAGTGATTGCTGTATATAACTAGTTGTATCCGTAGCATAATGAGTATCCAATTCTGCAAACTGCCCACCTTCATAAGCTGTTCCAGCAGCATTTTGTCATATTTCTACGCCTGTACTTCCTGTCGTCCATTCAAGACCTGCATGCCCTGTATAATAAACATCCCAGCCATTACCACGATCTGGCGTTTCAAAACCACCATTCAGAACAAGGTTCGCAGCACTTGCACTTGTAGAAAATACAAACAAACCCAAAACTAGAAATAAATTTTTCATCGCCTTTTCCCTAAATTATTCAACACAGTTGCCACAAATCAAAATCGATTTCGTGAGATTTAAAGACTAATCTACTTATTTTACCAAAGAAAACGACTGTACTAAGGTACTAAAACAATATAAAACAATAGCTTAAAATAAAAATAATCGCTCATCTCTCATGAACTAAATAATCTTCACACCAAATTAAAGCAGACATCTGATAAAGTAACTATTCGCAATCATCATGTGAAAAGGACTTATGGCCCAAGCCGAATTACGAATCCTCACCTATAATATTCATAAGGGATTTAGCACTGGCAACCGACACTTTGTTTTGCCACGACTACGCGACGTACTTGTGGAAGCAGATGCCGATATCCTGTTATTGCAAGAAGTACAAGGTGAACATAAACAACATGAAATCGACCATGCTAATTGGCCTGAAGGATCTCATGCGGAATATATTGCAGAAGGCCGTTGGCCACACCTCGCCTATGGTAAAAATGCCTTATATAAACTCGGCCACCACGGGAATGCCATTTTAAGTAAACACCCCATCATCAGCTGGGAAAATATCAATGTGTCATCGTTATCTTGGGCCAGTCGTAGCTTGTTACACGGTGTAATAAATCTACCTGCTCTTCATGAAGAACTGCATATCATTTGTATCCATCTTGGCTTGATGAATGTAGAACGAAAACAACAAATCAAAATACTCTCTGAACGTATAGAAGAACATGTTCCCGATAATGCGCCGCTTATCATTGCTGGTGATTTTAATGATTGGAGTGAACGTGCAGAGAAACATTTTTCAGGACAATTAAACCTACAAGAAACTCACCACACACTACACAATAAACATGCTCGGACTTTCCCTGCTTGGCTACCTATATTAAAAATGGATCGAGTCTATTATCGTAAAGTGAAGCCATTGAGCTGCGAACGACCACGGTACAACCTATGGCGACGTTTATCTGACCATGCACCATTGATTGCTAAATTTGAAATTTGAAATGAATCCGCTGTAGAAGCAAAAAAAGCAAAAGCGTAAATGATTAATTACTCAGCATGAGCTCGAATAAATACCCAATCATCACCAGCTGATAAATCTGCACTAAAACGATAACCTTCACTGTCAAAGTTCTTTAATTGCTCTGGATCATTAATACGGTGATCGATGATATAACGACTCATTAGACCCCGCGCCTTTTTGGCATAAAAACTAATGATTTTATATTGACCATTTTTCATGTCCTTAAATACCGGTGTGATGATCCGCGTATTTAATTTCTTCGCTTCTAAAGCTTTAAAATATTCATTTGAAGCCAGGTTAACTAAAATAGCATCAGAGGATTGAGAAGCTTCAGTTTCTATTTCTTCGCGAAGCTGGCCGCCCCAAAACTGGTACAAATTTTTGCCTTTTTGATTTGCAAACTGAGTACCCATTTCCAAACGGTAAGGTTGAATCAAATCCAACGGTTTTAGGACACCATATAATCCAGATAGAATACGTAGATGCTGTTGGGCAAATTCCAGTCCTTCATCATCCATCGTTTCGGCATCTAGACCTGTATAAACATCGCCTTTAAACGCTAAAACCGCTTGCTTAGCATTATCCAAATTAAATGGCGTCGCCCAAGTCTGGAAACGCGCCATATTCAAGCCTGCTAATTTATCACTTAGCTTCATTAACGTTGCAATACCAGGGGTTGATAATTGTTTCAACTCATCAATCAAAGCCTCTGACTGTGCCAAGAATTTTGGCTGCGTATGACATGTCGTGATCGGCTGTGACTCAAAATCCAGTGTTTTAGCAGGCGAAATAACAGTAAGCATGTTGAAATCCTAAACATTTATTCTCAACACGCACTTTACCATTTCTTGTTTAATGACACCATGTTATGCCTAAAATAAACGCTCTAGACTAGAGCTTATATCCTATTTATGGGACACTTCATCGCTAAACATACTTAGTCAATAAAACACCCTATGATCAAAACCCTTATTAATTGCATCGATGCCCTCAATGAATGGGTCGGTCGTACCACCGCTTGGCTCGTTGTCTGGATGGTGCTACTTATTTGTTACGACGTTGCTATGCGCTACCTATTTAACCAAGGTTCAATCGCATTACAAGAGCTTCAGTGGCACTTGTTTTCGCTTATCTTTTTACTCGGTGGTGCTTATACCTTAAAACATGATGGTCATGTTAGAGTCGACTTAATTCATCAAAGCCAATTTTTATCGGACAGGCACCGTGTCCTGATTAATATTTTTGGCATTTTATTCTTCCTCATACCCTTCTGTGTTCTAGTGATTACAACCGCATGGCCTTTCGTAGAAAATGCTTTTTATTACAATGAAGGATCGCCCGATCCTGGTGGGCTACCCCACCGGTACTTACTAAAAGGCAGTATCCTCATTGCCTTTGTATTACTGATTTTACAAGGCATAGCCGAGCTCCTCAGAAATAGTCTCAAACTAAGCCAACAGGAGTCCAATTAATGGAAGTTTGGGCTTTAGTGATGTTTGCCGTGTTGTTTCTATTATTGCTACTCGGCTTTCCAGTTGCTTTTACCTTAGGTGCTGTCGCTTTTGCTTTTGGCAGTTTCTTTTTAGGCATCGGCTTTTTCGATTTATTGCCTCTCAGGATATGGGGCATCATGACTAACTTCACCCTATTAGCCGTCCCCCTCTTTGTCTTTATGGGCGTTGTCTTAGAAAAATCAGGTCTAGCAGAACAACTACTCGAAACCATGGGTAAATTATTTGGCCGTGTTCGAGGAGGGTTAGCGATTTCTGTCGTTATTGTGGGAGCTTTACTCGCGGCAACAACTGGGGTCGTAGGCGCTTCAGTTGTCACTATGGCAGTCATCGCACTACCTGCCATGTTAAAACACCACTATGCGCCCACATTAGCCAGTGGCACCATAGCCGCTTCAGGTACATTAGGACAAATCATCCCACCAAGCATTATTCTCATTTTATTAGGAGATGTCATCGGTGTACCTGTAGGACAACTCTTTATGGGTGCTGCAGTGCCTGGCATGATGCTCGTTCTAGCTTACATAAGCTACATCGGCTTCGTCGCTTGGCGACACCCTGACATGGCCCCCGCTATTAAAGCCGACCCGGATCAAGACTTACATTTAATGATGCAAGTATTAAAAAGCTTATTACCCCCACTGGCCCTAATTCTCACCGTACTAGGTTCTATTTTCTTCGGTATTGCTTCTCCAACAGAATCAGCAGCTGTTGGCGCATTAGCCGCTATGATACTAGCGGCCTTACACAGTAAATTAACCCTGAAAAACCTCAACCAAGCAATGCAGCAAACCACTCGCTTAACCAGCATGGTCTTCCTTATCCTTATCGGAGCAACCGCTTTTGGCCTTGTCTTTGTCGGTATGGGCGGAGACGACTTAATTTTTGATATTTTCGAGCAACTTCCTGGCGGTAAATGGGGCTTTTTAATTCTGAGTATGCTGTTGATCTTTATCCTAGGTTTCTTTTTAGATTTTATTGAAATCTGTTTTATCGTCGTCCCTATTATTGCCCCTGTTGCTATTCACTTAGGATTAGATCCACTCTGGTTTGCATTACTCATTGCCCTCAACCTGCAAACCTCATTCCTCACACCCCCCTTTGGTTTTTCATTATTCTATTTAAAGGCCAGCGCGCCTAATATAAAACTACAGGCCATTTACCGAGGCATTATTCCTTTTATTATCATCCAGATAATTGTTTTAGGCGCTGTCATTGCCTTCCCTGAAATCACACTTTGGTTACCTAACTTGATGGAATAAATATTCTAGAATAAACCGTCATAAAGACATAACATAATTCGACTAAATCTATTCAATATAATTTTTAAGGATAAAAATGAAACAACTTTTCATACTCGCCCTTACAATCATCTTATCCGCATGTGCTGCTACAGGTCCTCTCTACAATGAACATCAAGCTAATGTAAGAACACTTGATAACATTACCTCTAGAGTCTATTTCTATAGAAATTCTAGGTTCGTCTCAAAGGCCCTCGATGCTGAGATTTACCTCAATGGGAATAAAGTTGGTGAATGTGCAAACAACACATATTTCTTTGTTGAAACTAAAGCAGGAGAAACGATATTTAATGTCGAGAATACTGCAGCACCTGGAAGTCATACAATTAAAAAGAAACTTGAAGGAGGACAAGAATACTATTATGAAATAATAGTGAATGAAAGTTATGTAAATACAGGGATGATTCTCGGCTTAATAGGCCAGGGTGCTTACGTGGCTAATAATAACAACGTAAGCGGTTGGATCTTTAAGGAAGTTCGCCAAGCACAAGCAACTCGGTTATTACGCAACAAAGTTTTTAGTCTCAATGGAGAATAATATCAATCTAATTTGAATAAAACCTGATTAATATTCTCCTCACCTAATATAGCCATTAACAAACGGTCTAAACCCAATGCCACACCCACGCATTGCGGTAAACCAGAGGCCATCGCTGATAACAAATGCTTATCAAATGGCACTTCGGGTTTGCCTAACGCTAAACGCTGTTGATTATCTTGCTCAAAACGGCGTCTGAGTTCATCAGCATCCAATAGTTCATCATAGCCATTGGCTAGCTCAAGACCACCAGCATAAAACTCAAATCGTGCTGCCACTTCTCGGCCTTGCTCATCAATGTGAATTTTAGCCAATTGCGCCTGAGAGGCAGGAAAATCATAAACAATAACCGGTCGATCAAAGGTAACTAATTTAGGTTCAATAACCTCACTCATCAACAGTTCTAACCAACCATCTCGGTCAAGCACAATATCAGGCACCAAACTCGACATTTTGTCCAACCCAATCAATTTGAGCTGCTGATCAGAACAAGTGAAAATATCTATCTCTAAATATTGCTCGAAAACAGAAGCATAAGACAATCGAATCGCTTTCGAAAAACCACCAACAGAACTAACTAACTCAGCAACTTCATCCATCAGCTCAGTGAATGCCAATTCGGGGCGGTACCACTCTAACATCGTAAACTCAGGCGAATGCAACCGCCCTCGCTCACCATTTCTAAATGCCTTAGCAATTTGATAAATGGAACCCGTTTCAGCAGCTAGCAACCGTTTCATCGCAAATTCTGGTGAAGTCTGTAAATAATAAGCCAGCTTCTCGTTGGTTCCTAAAGGAATATAATTGCTTTCAAAGCTATCCAAATACGGCGCTGTTGGTGCCGCTGGTGACAAAATAGGTGTCTCGACCTCCAACACCCCCTTTTGAGCAAAAAAAAGGCGGACATCAGCCAATAGCTGTGCCCGCCTTTTCAGGTTTTTTGCACTAATCGATGGTCGCCAATCATTTTCCATAGAGTATATCTAAGCGTTTAGATTTTGTCGTAGAACAAGGCATTTTTGCACGGAGAATGGGAGCCTATTGAAATAGGTGACCATTCGAGTACAAAAATAACGCAGGAATACGGCAAAAGATGAATGCTTAAATTAGTCTTTGGCGCGTTCTACGTATTCTCCGCTTCTGGTATCAATCCTTAACACTTCACCAATATTCATAAACAGCGGTACACGTACCACAGCACCGGTCTCTAATGTCGCGGGTTTACCACCCGTACCAGCTGTATCCCCTTTTAAACCAGGGTCAGTATCGGTCACAGCTAAGTTCACAAAGTTGGGGGCTGTTACCAATAAAGGCGAACCATTCCACTGTGTCACGGTATAAACATATTGCTCTTTCAACCATTTCAAACAGTCTTCAACCGCGTTGGCATCTGCAGCATGTTGCTCGTATGAAACAGGATCCATAAAGTACCAAAACTCACCGTCCGTATAGGAATACTCTAGCTCTACCTCGACCACATCAGCACTTTCAACATTTTCACCTGACTTAAAAGTCCGTTCGTTAACACGACCCGTTTTTAAATTACGAAATTTAACACGGTTAAAAGCTTGGCCTTTACCTGGCTTAACTAATTCATTTTCAATGATGCTGCAAGGATCGCCATCCAACATAAATTTAAGGCCGGATTTAAATTGATTTGTACTTACACTTGCCATGGCAACCTCTTTTAGGGGACGATCATCGTCTGTTTAAATAGTTAGGCGCAATATGATACCTCAAACACCCTCGGTGTTACCAAACCAAAGCTGGCAAATAGCGTTAGCCAATGCCATAAAAAAACCAGAAGAACTCTTGGCACAGCTAGGGCTAACAGATCGTCTTATGGCAATTGATCCAGCAGCGCTCAAACAATTTCCGCTTCGCGTTCCTCAAAGCTATATCAATAAAATGCGCCATGGTGATCCTGAAGATCCCTTACTAAGACAAGTTTTTCCACTTATCGATGAAGCGGTAAACAATCAAAATTTCGTAACTGACCCAGTTGGTGACCAACTCGCCATCACAAGTCCTGGGCTGCTACAGAAATATAACGGCCGCGCCTTATTACTCACAACGGGCGCTTGTGCCATCCATTGTCGATATTGCTTCAGACGCCACTTTCCTTATAACGAAAGTAATCCGCTAGCCAGCCAATGGCAGCAAACCCTATCAACGCTACAACAAGAGTCTGACATAGATGAAGTTATCATAAGCGGTGGGGATCCTTTAGCATTGAATGATCAAAAATTAGCTCAAATGGTCTCAGAACTTGAACAAATCCCACACCTAAAACGGCTACGTATCCATACTCGTCTACCCATCGTATTACCTGAACGGATTAATGACACGCTATTAGACTGGATAAGCAGCACTCGATTTAAAGTCATCATGGTGATACACGCAAATCACAGCAATGAGTTAACACCAATCGAAGCAAAAGCATTACAGAAATTAACCAAGGCTAATGTGCAATTACTTAATCAATCTGTCTTATTAAAAGGAATTAACGACTCCGTGACAGCACTTGCTGCTCTCAGTGAAAAACTGATTGAAATGGCTGTTGTACCTTATTACTTACACTTACTCGATCCTGTCGCGGGCGCCAGCCATTTTGACGTATCAGAAAAGGAAGGGATTAACTTAATCGAACAATTAAGAACGAAATTGTCTGGTTACCTTGTCCCCCGCTTAGTTCGAGAACAACAAGGCAAAACCAGTAAAACGATAATTAGCTGATCAGACTTTAACGCTGGCTGATTGGCACATAATTACGGACATCACTACCGGTATAGATCTGTGTCGGACGATAGATTCGATTATCTGAGATTTGTTCACGCCAGTGGGCTAACCAACCTGCAGAACGTGCCACAGCGAATAAAGCTGTAAATTGCTCCGCTGGAATGCCCATTTCTTCATATAAGATGCCGGAATAAAAATCGACATTGGGGTAGACACCTTTGTGACCTAAACGATCAACACAGACCTCCTCCACCTTCATCGCTGTTTCAAAAGTATTATCTAAACTACTGCCACGGTCTTCAATTAATTCTGCTACCAATTTGTGCAAAATAGTAGCACGCGGGTCTTTCACCTTATATTCACGATGGCCCATACCCCAGATAACATTTTTATTGGCTAATGCATTATCGACCCAGGCTTCTGCCTTGTCTGCACTACCAATTTCTTTCAACATCTCGACAACTTTAAAGTTTGCCCCGCCATGTAATGGGCCCGATAAAGTCCCAACCGCACCAGAAATAACACTATAAGGTGTTGCTAAGGTAGAACCAGACACTAATGCTGAAAACGTGGAGGCATTCAAAGTATGTTCAGCATGTAGAATCAAACAAACATCCATAATTCTAGCTAACAACGGATCCGGTTCTTTACCCGTGAACATATACAGTAAATTTTCAGCAACCGATAAATCTTCACGCGGTTCTATCGGATCATAACCTTGACGCATATGCTCCCACATCGCGACCAATGGTGCCATTTGGGCAATGATATTAATCGTCATATTACGAACGTAATTGAGATCTTCACAAACATCTGAGCCCGTCAAACATTCAGTACCCGGATAAAACATACCTAGACTTGATACTGCTGTCTGCAACATATCCATAGGATGACCAGTTGCAGGGAAATGACGCATCATTTCACGAATATGATATTTAATTCGGTAGTGGCCTCTTAATTTTTTAGTGAAGCCATCGAGGTCTGTAGCTGATGGTAATTCACCATCCAATAACAACAGCGTCGTTTCTTCGAAGCTACTGTTTTCGGCCAACGTTTCTAAAGGATAGCCTCTGTAAGATAATAAACCTTGTTCACCATCAATATACGAAATAGCAGATTTAGTGGCAGCAACGCCTTCCAGTCCGGGTAAAAAATCACTCATCCTATGACCTCACGTTCTGTCTATGCAGTTCAAAATTCATCACAGCATTATACGTGATACGGAAAAATGTACACTTTTAAACTATTTTTAATAATGAAATCATGGTATTACACACAACATTCTTTACGAAACATGCTCGCCTTGAGCCTGTAAATCAGCATGATATGAAGAACGGACCATCGGGCCACTAGCCACATGCTCAAACCCCATTTCCTTAGCAACAACGGCCAATTCATCGAATTCAGCCGGGGTAACAAACCGTTCAACCGCTAAGTGATGTCGACTAGGTTGCAAATACTGGCCCAACGTTAACATTCGGCAGCCATGATCACGCAAATCTTGCATTACCTGCTTGATCTCATCAATTGATTCACCCAACCCCAACATTAAGCCAGACTTGGTCGGCACATCAGGATGTTGTTCTTGAAAATGCTTAATCAAATCGAGCGACCATTGATAATCAGAACCAGGACGAACGGCTTTATACAGACGTGGAATGCTTTCTAGATTATGGTTAAAAATATCAGGCGGGCAATCGGCTAATACTTCCAGCGCCACATTCATACGGCCACGAAAATCGGGGACCAATACTTCAATATTCGTCTTAGGTGATTGGGCACGAATTTCTTTAATGCACGCCCTGAAATGAGCTGCCCCACCATCGCGTAAATCATCGCGATCGACCGATGTCACGACAACATGTTTCAATTGCATCGCGGCAATTGTTTTTGCCAAATGAGCCGGTTCATTTTCATCTAATGGGTCAGGTTTGCCATGAGCAACATCACAGAAAGGGCAACGACGTGTACAAATCTGGCCCATGATTAAAAATGTTGCTGTACCATGCGTAAAACACTCACCTAGATTAGGGCATGCGGCTTCTTCACAAATCGTGTGTAAATTATGCTCTCTCAATAACCCTTTCAAACGCATCACTTCAGGAGTCACAGGCGCTTTAGCTCGTATCCACTCTGGCTTTCTTTTCGGATCACTCGGTACAACCTTAATCGGAATCCGCGCAACCTTAGATTCGCCTCTTAATGCATTTACATCCCGTTTTGTCGAGCCACTTTCACTCATTGATCACCCTTCATATTTAGCTCCGTCTTCAACGTAGCCACAAATTTTTGTTTCACCTGAGCTATTGATAAATCACAACCCAATGTCTTTAAGTCCGTCATTTTCATGCCTTGATAACCGCAAGGGTTAATTGACAAAAAAGGCTCTAAATCCATATCAACATTAATACTAATACCATGGTAGCAAGCACCGCGCTTAACCCTCAAACCAAGTGAACCTAATTTCTCACCAGCGATGTACACCCCAGGCGCATCAGAATCAGAATAAGCATCAATGTCTTGTTCAGCTAACATAGCTATCGTCGTATTCTCCAGACAAGTCACCATATCACGCACACCCATGCCTAAACGCCGTAAATCAAATAAAGTATACGCAATCAATTGCCCTGGACCATGATACGTCACTTGTCCACCACGATCAGATTGGAGTAACGGAATACTACCTAGATCCAATACGTGTTCAGCTTGACCGTTTATACCTTGACTGAAAACAGAATGATGCTCCAGTAACCATAACTCATCAGCTGTCTCAGCATCTCTATTAGCTGTGAAATCCTGCATCGCATTACAAGTCGACACATAGTCGGTCAAACCTAAGTCTTTAACGATCATGAATAGCGTCTAAAGAACGTACTTCACCAAATCATGACTACTCAATGCACGATAAATCGAGTCTAATTGAATCTGGCTTTCTACATAAGCAGTGACCGTCACAGAGGTAAATTTACCCCCCGAACTTTGTTTCGTTTTAACCGCACCCTCTTTTAATTCATCCACATACTCAAGCACAATGCTCACAACAATCGCATCAAACTCGGCGCTACTCGCACCCATTGCTTTAATATCAAAATCACAAGGAAATTCAATCAACGTATCGTATTCTTCAACTGTCATTATGCTGCCCTCACTTTCATCTGTTGATACAAGGCATCGACTTTCTGCCAAACGGGACCAACCTTCCCAGAGCCCACTGCTTGGCCATTTAATTGTGTTATCGGTAGTATCTCTTTTGTGGAACTGCTCACCCAAAGCTCATCTGCTTCAGACAGTTTAGATTCTGCAACGGCCTCTTCGATAACAGTAACACCTGCTTCTCTAGCGAGAGATAACAGGACATCACGCGTGATTCCAGGCAAAATTTTATTATCTTTTGGTGCAGTATAAACCACCCCATCAAATACAGCGTAGCTATTGCTAGCAGATCCTTCCGTCATAAAACCATCACGAATTAACAACGCTTCATCGGCACCCGCTTCTTTAGCTTCTTGTTTAAGTAAACTATTCGGCAACAAACTTATCGCTTTAATATCGCATCTCTGCCAGCGT
>Ga0206131_10006323_pt1 | contig 12171 bp, 11 predicted proteins | sample Helgoland_Spring_FD_148636 | JGI IMG/M metagenome (GOLD analysis project Ga0206131, IMG submission 148636) | Pelagic subsurface seawater microbial communities from Kabeltonne, Helgoland, North Sea - Helgoland_Spring_Bloom_20160517_1 | ecosystem: Environmental > Aquatic > Marine > Epipelagic ... | reverse complement strand
CTTATATTAAATAATATTTCTAATCCTTATATATCTTATATTTCATATGTATCGGTTGTTGACAAATATAACAATTACGCATATCATTTGAACATTTATAACAATAACAGTGACCACATGGAACCATTATCATATCTATAAGATTATCGAAACAAATTTTACAATCAAGACTTGTATATTTTGAATACTCTGATTTACATTTATCTATTTTATTCTCTAATCTATTAATTCTTTCTTTTTTAGTATCTATTTCACTATCAATTAATTTTTGATGATGACCTAAAAACTCAATTGATTTATTTAAAGTATCTATTTCTTCAATTTGTTTATCTCTCTTTTTTCTTAATGTTGATTGAACAATACCCATCAAGTATAAAAGTTATAATTATATAACTTTGATAATTAATTTTTTAAATATTGAATTATATACTCATTTACTTATACGCCATTTGTTCTCAATTGATCAGTAACCTTAATTGAATAAGGTCCTTTATTTACTGGGTGAGTATCACTATACCAGTATACACCAGACATGGCTTGGTAATTATTTCCGGATCTATTTGTTCCAGGATATTGCTCAGTTGCTCCTGGTGGTGGATTGGCACTTCTTAAGTTATTATTAATCATATTTGTAGCTGTTGGTATTATATGAATTGAGGCGTATTCTCCCATTGCTTGAGGACCTCCAAAAAGACCTCCATTTGGAACCGGGTGAGGTGCTCTAGTTTCAGGTGAATTCCACCTTTCAATTAATGGAACTTCTGAGTTTAAGTCAACTGGATAATTTTCATTAGCAACTTTTACAATATTTTCATTATTCTTAATATCATTATTTAAAGCAGCAATATTATTAGAAGCAACAACAACTCCATTATTCAATTGAACTTCGACACCATTATTTTGGTTATTATCAATATTTACCATATTGTTTGCCATATTTACCATATTATTTTCAACTCTATTTCCAATTTGATTATTGATATTATTTTGATTCATATATAATATTATATATATTTTTTTTCTAATATTTAAAATTAATATCTATACAATTATATAAAAAATGAACCTTAATGCCGATGATATAAGAAATGCCGAACCGGTCAATATTGACCCAAATGATTTACCATACTGATTTTATTATGGGAGAAGTTATTAAAATTAGAGACTCGATAAAAAAACACGAAAATAATGAAATTTTCACAAACCTAAATACATCTAAATTTCAAAAACATTTAGATGTTGAATTTAAAAAATTAAAAGAGGATTTTCCTATGATTTATGAAAAAACTTGTAATGGAACATTAGAAGTTGAAAGACTGCGTTTTATGCTTAAAATGCAGGGGGAAATTAGAAAAAGAAAAGTAACTTCTCACGAGGCTTCAGTTGTTGTTGGACAAGAATTAGTAGATAATATTGTAAAACCAAGTTTAGAAGAAAAGAATTAATATATTTTTTTTATTTGTATAATATATAAATGGTTAAAAAATTATCAATGAAAAAAAATAATGACAATAGAAATAATAATAATTCTTTAATAAAAAAAATAGAAAAATTTATTATAGAAGATATTTTAACAGTAGACCAAACAAATATTAGAGAATTAAAAAAACAAGCAAAAAAATTAATAGATCAATCAGATTATTTTAAATTAGGAGAAACTAATTTTTATAATTTATCTTTATCCAATTCCAAAAGTTTAAATTTATAGTATTATAGGTTTTTCAATACCTATTTATATAATATCTACTAATAAAATTACTTTTTTCATTTATTTCCTCCCCATATTTTTTACACCAATCTGTCGCTTTCTTAACTTGTTTTTCTACAATTTTATTTATTTCACTCAAATCTTTCTTCTTATTCAATAAATTGATTGTAAAATTTATTGTATTAATTTGTAATTTTGAATTTTCTATATTGAAATTTTTTATTTGTTTTATAAAATAGTTAGGGACTTTATCTTCGAAAACATCATTTATAAAAACTTCTTTATCTTCCCATAATTTCACAACTTCCAGTAATTTATTTAGGTATTCATAATCTATTCCCTTGAAACCTTTGGCAATAATATATTTCTCTGAATTTCCCGGTCTACTTGTATATGGTTTAAATATATTTAACTCATCATAAAAACACCCAATAAAATATAGTAATTTAATAGTCATAAATGTATATAAATCAAAAAATTTACATACTAAATTTCCACCTTTTTTCTGTAAAAAAAGTGAAGTTACAATTTCACAGAAAATTAATTTAAATGAACTCTGTTCCTGTTTGTTAAAATCAAATGAAAAATCAAATCCACCATCACTTGTTACTAAATCACAACTTCCTAAACCAACTTTATTCACGAAATCTGATATATTATCTGCGTTATAAAGAGAACCTGTTCCGTCAGAACCATATGTTAATTCTATATCCCGAAAATCATTTATACACATACTCTTATTCCAACCAGGAATATCATTACTATATGATTTTAAAGTAATTCCATGAAAGGAATAATATTTGAAACCTATTTTATGACTGATATTATATACTGCTTCAATAAATCCACCTGGTCCTTCTGCTAGATGCGCTGATTTAAAACTTTCATTTTGCCCATTAATTAAATTAAAATCATAAATCATTTCAATCATTTTAAAATATGATCTACTCAAAGGATTATAAAGGGCAATTGATTCTGTAATATTTTTCTTATTCGGAATGTGAATTAATTCATAATCATTGGCATATTTTTTAAATTTATCCCATTCTTTAGAATTAATGATTCTATTTTTATTATTTTGTAGATTTTTGTAATTTTCATTATTTAAAATCTTATAGTCATAATTTAAATCTCTAGAAACTTTTAAATTTATATATATTTTATCTTCTTCGTGAATTTCTAATTTTATAAATCTACTATTCATTTAAAAAACTTAATATTAAATATATCTATTATTTTAAATAATATTCTTTTTACTTATTTATCATATTAAGTGTTCCTGCGTCAGCACTTATTTTAATTACCTTAACATTCGGAGAAACTATAGGATTTCCACCTTTTTGTGGATTTGAATCAAGATTTAATTCATCTAATTTTATTTCTCCTAGATTTTCAACTTTCATATTATTTGGTTCAACAGTCTCTACTTTGGCAGGTTCCGAATTAAATTCAACTTGTTTCGGTTCCACTGTGACTGGTTCCATATCTACCTTTACTGGTTCCATATCTACCTTTACTGGTTCCATATCTACCTTTACTGGTTCCATATCTACCTTTACTGGTTCCATATCTACCTTTACTGGTTCCATATCTACCTTTACTGGTTCCATATCAGAAACACTAGGAGAAGAATTAATATTAATTTCTTCTAATGAATCTAATTGGATATCACCTAAATCTAAAGTGTTTTCAACTGTAGATGGTTCAACAACCGGGGAATCAACTTCAGTGTTTTCAACTGTAGATGGTTCAACAACCGGGGAATCAACTTCAGTGTTTTCAACTGTAGATGGTTCAACAACCGGGGAATCAACTTCAGTGTCAGCAGTTTCCGGAATACTATCAGTTTGGAAATTATCTAAATCTAATATTCTTCCTCCGAATTGTTTTGATACTTCCTCTTCTTCAACGTCTTCATCCAAAATTTTCAATCCAAAACCTTCTTCTTCAGTATCAAGAAGAGATTTGTTAGTTAAGAATTTTTCTACCATCATTTTAGATTCTTCATTACCGCCTTTCATTTCTTCAAATGCTTTTGTCTTAACAATTGTAAGAGACATATTCATAAAACTGAATACACTAGCTTCTTTACTTAAAGTATTTTCTTCACCTAATGTACCATTTGCCAAAAATTCATTATAATGTTTTTCGAATGGAACACTAGTCTCTAATTCTAAACCAAACTCAGGTAATATTTTTTCTAAGTAGTCTAAATTTACCAAATATTCCTGTTCCATATTATTAAATGTATTTACATATACACCAATTGCTTTACCCAAAGAATATTCGTCATTTGATAAAAGTTTGTCCCTATATTTCTTTTCAATTTTCCAAAGTAGTTTACCTTCATTAGTTTTTTGTTCAACAAAATCTTTCTTTTCTAACAGATTAAATATCTTTCTGCCATCAAAACAAGTTCCAATAAATTTACCACCAATTACCAAATTCTGTGATATATTAGTTAAGAAATTATATAATGTAGTTTTATTTTGGAAGAAATAGTGCATACAGAATTGACAACTTACAATATTAAATCCACCTTTAAACCTACCAATATTATCCTTTAATTTAGGACTTCTGAGTAAATATCTCATTTCAGCATCTAGTTGATTACCCATTAAAACATCTAAGTAGAATTTATTAAGTTTATCCAGACCACATGAACCATCTAAAATGTTTTTTCCAGCGTCACCCCAAATTAGGAATATATTCTTTACTAATTCTTTATCTTTATATCTTTCATTGTTCGTAGCCTGAATAATTCTCTTAAAACCACCATTCATATTATTATTTATGTTGTAGTTATTGTATTCAATTCCAACAACTGCATATAAATCAGTTCCTAACCATTTATGTAAATCTCCACATTCTCCTGAACCTAAATCTAATAAAGTTCCAGCAGGAATAGATACACTATTTATTAAATTCTTTTTCAATAAATTATGGAAACTCTTGTAAATATTCTTTTCATTTACGTCAGAAGAATAATATTCTCCTGGAACTTTATTTAAATTGTAACCTGTGCAGATATTTTCAGTACTAATAGGTTCATAAATTGAATTCCAAATATTTAAAGCTGTTTCTAAAGAATTCGGAACACTATTTTCTCTTCTTCTCATAGGAACCCATCTAAATCGTGGGTCTTTATTAATTTCTTGATTTGGATTGAAATCATAGTAAAATTCTACTATTGTTCCATCCTTAATAACATCTCCTACATTTCCATTTGGTTCATGACATACCAAACCTCCATTCTTTGTTACTTCCAAATAACATTCGAAAGTTCTAGGAACGAAATTAGTGGTAGGTTCAAATAAAATGGAGTGATATCCTTGGGCATACATAGGATTTTCATTTATTATCTTTGCTCTATTTACTAAATTATTCTTATTATCATAAGCTACTTTCAAATAAACCTTTCTGTATTTTTTCATATCTTCCATAAATACTTTCTCAACATATTCACCATTAACATCTTTGGCAAACTCAACTAAGAAATCAATACTATTTTCATCACTCATTTTCCATTTAAAAACACGCCCCCATCTACCTCCATATTTATTCCTTTTATTAGTTTCAGGTTCTTCACCAACAGTTAAATTAATAGGAGTGAAAATTAATCCATCTGTTTCATATTCGTAATCATCACTATTAATTCTATCTAAAATCTCACAAGCATGAGAGAATATTTTAGTGTCTTTCTTTTCCATGTCAATCTCCTTCATAATCTCTTCTTTATCACTGTCATCTTCTAAAGATTCACATGCAATTTTATATTTTTCAATTCTTTTTAGACCATTATCACTTGGTCCTTCCGTATCTCCAAACATAAATTCCTTTTTTCTGATTTCCATAGGACTTTCTCCAATAATTTCCATCATTTTTATCATGTCATCCAATACTTCTAAACGAGATTTTTCAATTCCCGATTCTTCGCTCTTTTGATTACCTTGTCTCATTAGAATTCTTTCCCTAAAATCTTCTCCGTCTAGGAAATATAAGTCAAAGACTAAATATAATTTCACATCATATCCACCCTTTAATTTGGTTAAGTATTCTCCATCTAAAAGTGAATTCTTACAGTTCTTAAGTTTCATACCTGTTTTTCTAGGTAATTCTTGTCTATTGATTAAATATACATCACCTTCATCATCAACATATAATAAGCATCTTTCACCATCTGCCTTTTCAGTTACACAATAATTTCTTCTAATATTAATATTATTTTGATAATCTGTATTCTCCAATCTAACAATATGTTTTGTTTCTAATGTTTTTGAAAAAGGAATAGAAGCTCTAAAATTGAATTGCCCAGTCAAAGATTTGTATTTACCTTTTAATTGACGAATTTGATATTCACTAATTAAATTGTCACTTTTTTGAACAACTTTAAGTAAGTTTTCTATTTCAATCATAAATTTTTTAGATGCTTCTTTCCTAGGACAATTACCTAAGAATATAATATTAATATTATATTCCAATTGATTTTCTAAAGTTCCAGATTCACTTAACTTTTTAAAAGTTACAGCTTTACTATATTTTTCATCTGACATTTCGATTTCTGCTTCATTATCTAAAGAATTCCACCATATAGAAAATGATCTTTTTTCATCTTTTGGTTTTTTAACGTATTTTTTCTTATTAAATTTAACTTCTTTTTTAAGGATTTTACCTCCCTTATTTATAAAATCTTCTTTATTAGAAGATTTTGAAATATTGAAATTAATTTGAAATGTATCTTCCTCATTTGTAAAACTATAAGTTTTAATATATTTAAAATATTTATCATTTTTAAATAATTCATTCAAAACTTTGGCTCCTCTAGTAGATTTCTTGGTAACTCTTTTTTCTTCTCTTATTTCTAATTCTAAGTTATAATTTGAGATATAAAATTTACCATCTCGACCTTTAAAAATATCGTTTATTTCTAAGTTGTCTTCCAAATCAACAATTTTATTATTATCACAATACTTAGTGATATTCTTATCACCATATATTTTAATTTCCAAATTACTTTCTCTCATTGTAATTCTTAAATATGAATTATTACCCTCTTCAGATTGTAATTTATAATTTCCGTTTTTAATCTTTTTTAATAAATCAGTAAACTGATTTTGATTTAATTTGGACTTCATTATTGAAGTCTCCATTATGATATTATCACTTCCTAATTTCTTCAATAGGAAAGAATTAATTCTATCATTTTCATTTTTGAATAGTTCCATTTTTATAATATATACTTATGAAAAAATTTAAATAAATTAAAAAATAATCTTCAATTTTTTTTATTTTACATACTCAATTTAATTTCATCATATAATTCTTCTTTCTTTTTATTCTTATTACCAACTTTGACTTCAATACCTAACTTTTCAGCAATTTCATGTAAATCGGATAGTTTATATTTCCATAATTTCTGTAGTCCAGTAGAATTAGATTTTTCAGGTTTTTCTTCTTCAACTTTAACTATTTCTTTTTTATGTTCCATATTGATTTCAAACTCTGGTTTAAGGATTTTGGAAATTTTTTCCATAATTTCCCAACTAAATTTATTTTTACCATCTACACCTAAAATAGGTTGATAATAATTATTCTTTCTAATCATAACAATAAATTCCTTTTCCTTATCAAAATCATTTGCTAAAGAATATAAATAACTTTCCGTATCAATAATAAGTAGACACAAATTATAATAATCAACAATATAAGTGTTTACTTGTGGTAGAAATACCTTGCTATTTAATAAATTTTCTTTAATAGCAGACTTCTTAAAACGTTTTGCTTTATAGTCGAATTTCTTATAATTATCATCTAAATTATAAACTAATTCATTTCTACATTCATCTATAATCTTTTCTTTGTGAATATCTCCCTTCAAAATAAATTCACCATCTACAATATTTAATATGGCATGATAGAAACTAAATTTTCCGGATGTACCATATATATAATAGTTTTTAGGTTTATCAAATAGTGAATTTAGAATAGGAGGTATATCCTTAATTTGCCCTTCTTTACATAAATAAATTTTTTTATCATCAAATTTAGGTTTTTCTTCTAAATTCTTGGCTTCAGTTTTTCCTTTACATAACGAATTGAATTCTTGTCTAAAATTACTATTCCTAAGAATATTAACAGATTTAAAATTATCAATACAGAAATCATCATTCATATTATCAATATTAATATCAATGATATTTCCACCCTTATCAAAAAATTTTTGAACAGAAGTTTTTAATTGTTGAGTATTGAGGTATTCCATTTTAATTTTTTTAATATAATAAATATTTAAGTCAAAAAAATATTAATCAATTTTATTAAGGTATTTCTATAATATTTTCAGCGTAGTATAATTCATTTTGGTCATTTTCATTTATTTTATCGTATTTAATACCTTTATTTACATTAATGATTGGTTCATTGTTAAAATTGTTAGTTTTCGATAAATAATTTTCTTGAACAAAATTATCTTTTATAATTTTTTTAATGTTTTCTCTTTTATTATTATCTAATTTCAATAAATTCTTATTTTCAATACAATATGTAACAAATTTATTAATTTCTTCTATTATTATATTTGATAGTTTATTCAAATTTATAAATACTCCATTACTATTCTTAGTAAATTTTATTTCGTATTTTTTAATAATTTTAAATATTTCTAAATGCTCTTCTTCTTTTAAAAGCTTAGTTTTATCAATAATAAATTTTTTTATTTTATCCATTTTTACATCTGTAATTTCTTTTTCTAAAGTATACATTTATTAATAAAAAATATTTAAAAAATTTATTTTAAACTTGAACATGAACATGAACATGAACATGAATAGAAAAAGGAAAACTAACAACGAAACTTTTAAAAAGGATATAAAAAAATTAAAATCAGAAATTTTTTTACCTAACATTTTAGAAATAAATAATCAACAACAAATTATAAAAAATAGAAATGAAATTACTAAACTTAAAAAAATTAATAAAGATTTAGAAGTTAATCAAAAAAAAATTAAGAAGATACAAGTTAAAAATACTGAATTAAAAGAGGAAGTTAAAAATCTAAATTCAAAAATTGATAGTTTTGAAATAGAGATTGAAAATTTAAAAGAATTATTAACTGGATTAAAAGTTGAAAATAAAAATACACCTGATTTAAGTTATATTAATTAAATAGGTCTAAATGATGATAAAGATTTCTCTCCTGCATTTGATAAATTTTGTGGATGGCTCATTGGTACTGGTAGTTTATTGATTGTATTTTTATATTCTAAATATTGGGATATTTCAACTATAATTCTATCCACTGAATAATCTATAACCTTTCTATCTAATTCTATAATCTGTTGTTTAATATTACAAGGATCATTTCTACCAAATTGAAGAAACATTGACCTCATAATTATCTGAAGTTGAAGTTCAGACTGTCTACCTATTCTATATCCTGTTTTTTGAACTATTTCATTTATAATAGCATTTTGTATCATATCAATATTTTTTTGAGAAAAAAAAGTCTTATTTAATACATTATCACTCTGAATACTTTTTAAAGAATTCTCAAATTGATATGGGTTTTTTTCATTTTCATATAACTGATAAGAAATACCCGGTTTATCATCAAAAATCACTCTTCCATTCATTTTATTATATGTAAATATATTTTTTTTTTAGATTTACCTAAATTTAAATTATTTGAGTATTTAAATTTTCAAAACTTTTTTCTTTATTTTCTATTTGAAAATACATTAATAATTGTAAATTAGTGTTTAGGATATTTCCATCGGAAGCAGAAATAGTATCCGTAATATCAATACTAAAACTTCCACTACTTTCACTAATTTTATTTGTAATGTAAAATATATTTACTACTTGATTTAAATCATCTAAATTACTTTTTTCAGTGAAATTTGTTTCATAAAATATTTTATGTCCTTGTTCTTTTTCAAGAAATTCTTTCAATATACTATGATCACTTGTAATATTATTAAAAATAACTCTATCTCCTTCTTGGTATTCTAATTGACTGAAGTATTCATCAGTTGTTATTTTCAAATATTTTTTGTCATCTACTGCTTTATATTCAACACTTTTGATTGTTAATTGTTCATTCCTAAATTTCAATTGATTACCTAAATTATCTCTTATTTTTATAGTTAATGAATTTAAACAATTCAGTGGTACCGGTTTAAATACTTTCTCTTCAACACTTATATTTTTTAATTCTACGAATTTCATCAATCCAGTATTACCCGAATATATACTAGAAAGAGGTATCATATTTGCGAAACTTCTATTCAATGTATCACTAGTTCCAAAATTTACATTACTAAATTCTTCAATTTCAACAGATAGATATTTTAAATCTAATAAACTGACATAATTTCCTTCACCTAAAAAAAATTTTCTATTTGGAATAACTAATTTATCTAAATATAAGGAATATACATTTTTTATAGTCATAGGTATTGATAAAGCAGTACTACCACTAAATTTTACTAATTCAGTTTTAGTTTTATACATATTTTCAGTGCTTCCTGATTCCTTTTCTAAAGTTAAAGTATTAATATTTTCTAAACTAGTGTCACTTGGATTAAACCTAACTTGAAAATCAAAAACACTTTTATAAGTATTTATCCATTCTCTATTTATAGTATCTATCAATATCTGAAATTTATTTATTTTGTAACGAATTATTTCTTCTCCATCAGACACTTCACTTTCTGAATCACTATATTTTGTAGAATATAAAAAATCTGAATTCATTTAATTTATTATATTATTTATATTTTAAATCTTTGAATTACTTATTTTTTTTTCCTCCTTTTTTCTTCTTAATTACTACTTTTGGCATTTCTTCGTCATTTTTCTCCTTTTCAGTAAGAAATTTCTTATATTCTTTTTCCAAGACTTTAAGTTCTTCTATCCATATTTCATATATTTCTTTCTTTTCCAGATTAGCATACATTTCTGTCTTCATATCATTATCTTTATTGAGTTCATCAATCCTTTCCTTAGTAAGGTTATAGATTGGCATTTTAATAAGATAATCATAAGATCCATCTATTTTGGGATATTCTCTTTCAACTAATTGTTCCAGAAGGTTCTGTTTAGTTCTATTACTAATAACTATATCACCAGCAATAAACTCCAGAATAAATCTAACTCGGGAATTTACGACTAATAACTCATTCTTAATATTTTGGAGTTGATAATCTTTTCTCTTTTGATAGAAAGAAATACGAACCAAGAAATAGTCTTCCATAATTTGATTTACATTATCGTATTTCTTCAAGAAACCATTGGCATCATACATAACCATATTAGTAGTACTAATCTTACCTGTTAGTTTAAAGACTTTTTCAAATGAGTTCTGTCCTTCATCGTTCTGTTCCTTATAATAAGTTAGATCATCTAAGTCCTCAGGGTGCATCGTAATTCGGAAACTAACTCTCGAATCCGTACACTGAGATGTATAATTCCTGATATATTCCTTCTTCTTACCCTTCTTTTCCTTGCCAGTATCAATAATAATTGTTTCTAGAAATTCCTTATATTTATCAGTCCAAACTCTTATTGGTAATTCAGTAATTTCAACTGTAGTATCGTTGACTACATTGAATTTACCTCGTGAAATATATCTCTTTTCGTCTAATTTTTCAATAGAACCGGTATATCCACGAAACCAAGGTCTCAGTTCGGGAAGTTTTTCTTTAAGTGGTTTTTCCTTCTTATAATTTTCAATCATTAATCGAATACTTCCAATAATTTCAATTGGATTAAAGGAAGGAATGAATGAACTCCAACCTGTTCCAATACCTTCGGACCCATTTACTAGGATCATAGGTATAATTGGAACATAGTATTCGGGTTCTACAATTAGACCATCATCATCATTATAACGGAGAACATCAAAATCTTCCTTTCTGTGTATATATGGAACAATTTCTGGAATACAGGTATGAATATACCTAGGTTGTGCTGAGTCACTACCACCAAGAATACGAGTTCCAAACTGCCCGATTGGTTCTAGAATGTTAATATTATTCGAACCAATAAAATCTTGTGCCATATTTACAATTGCACCCTGAAGAGATGATTCTCCGTGATGATATCCACCATGTTCTGATACATATCCAGCAAACTGCGCCACTCGAATTTCTTTTAAAAGTTTCTTCTTGAAAGCACAGAATAGAATTTTTCTCAACGAAGTCTTAAGACCATCTATTAAATTAGGTAATGACCTCTTATTATCTGAATTTGAGAAATGGATTAATTCCAAATTCACAAACTCTTCGTGTGATACATCACTTTTTGAATAATCCAGTACTTTATTTTTATCATGTTTTGATAACCATTCTTTCCTTTTGTCTGCCAATTTTTTATTAAATGCCAATTCTATTGCCGTATCACTCGTCTCTTCAATAAACTTGTAATTGACAATCTTCATTTCTTTGAAATATTCCTTGGCTTCC
>Ga0206131_10006322_pt1 | contig 12174 bp, 10 predicted proteins | sample Helgoland_Spring_FD_148636 | JGI IMG/M metagenome (GOLD analysis project Ga0206131, IMG submission 148636) | Pelagic subsurface seawater microbial communities from Kabeltonne, Helgoland, North Sea - Helgoland_Spring_Bloom_20160517_1 | ecosystem: Environmental > Aquatic > Marine > Epipelagic ... | reverse complement strand
GCCCCTTCTAGACCGGACCGTTATGCCGCTCTTTCCACAAACATTATGGCGGCCTTACAACAAATAACACCTGATGTAGAAATTTACTCGGTTGATGAAGCCTTTCTAGATATCACTCATTGCCAGAGCTTACTAGGATCACCGTTGAGTATTGGGCGACGTATTAAAAAAGTAGTCTATGATATTTCTGGTTTATATTGTTCAGTAGGTGTCAGTGGCGATAAGACAACGGCCAAATTTGCAGCTAAACAACATAAGCCAGATGGCTTAACGATAGTAAACCCTACAGATGCCGAACGTTTCTTAGCATGTCACCCTGTTTCAGCACTTAGCGGTATTAATAAAGGAGTAGCCGGGTTTTTAGCACGTTATGGTATCTTCCGATGTCGTGATATGAAAAAATTGCCAATCAGTATATTAGCGAAACGTTATGGTAATCCTGGTCGTCGTATTTGGTTGATGGCCCAAGGGCAAGATCCAGAAAAAGTGAGCACCAATATTAAGCCGCCAAAGACAATGGGCCACGGTAAAAACATGCCACCCGAAACGACAGATCGTCATATTATTTTGACTTATTATCAGCATATGGCAGAAAAATTAGCAGCACGTTTACGCCAATATGGCTTTGAATCTAAATTGTTCATCATTAGTCTAAAAACAAAATCTCAAGGCTGGCTATCTAGTAAAGCAGCGACGGTTTATCCAACAGATGATGGCAGACAAATATTTTATTTATGTTTTACATTTTTAGAGCAACATTGGCAGGGACAAGGGGTATGGCAGGTACGCATCGTCGCTTTAAATCTACAGTCAGAAAAACAAGCCGATTTGTTTGAGCAGATGAAACCATCACCACAACGTGAAAAAATTAATCAAACAGTGGATGGTATTAATGAGAAGTTTGGCGAATTTGCTATTGCGCCATCCCGCTTGATTGCACGTTCTGAAATGCCTAATGTGATTACACCCTCTTGGCAACCCAGTGGCCACCGTAAAACAGTGTGACAGACTTAAAAGACAAGCGCAGATAACTCACCTATAATGCCCAGTCATGAAAAGTCTTTTTAATATAAAATCAGCCATCGTAATCGGGCTCTTTCCTTTTATTTTAGTAGCCTGTAGTGCAACTTCTCCCGATGTCAAAGAAGCCTCAGCAGAACCGAGCATTGACGTTGCGCCAGAACAAGCAACAACAGAAAAAAAGACGAATTGGCAAAATAGCTACGGTGCAGAACAAGAAGCAATAGAAAACACATTGTCGACAGAGAGTGTGGTCCCCGAAAGTGATGTCTGGCAACGTGTGAGAGCTGGATTTACGATGACACCAGCGTTTCCTTTAAATAAACCGACGCGGAAGCAACTAGACCGGTTTTTGAAAAACCCGCAATATCTTCATACTGTGACGGAGCGGGCTAGGCCTTATTTACATTACATCGTGTCAGAACTCGATAAACGTAACATGCCAATGGAAATTGCCTTATTGCCAGTGGTTGAGAGTGGCTTCAAACCTTATGTTTACTCGAGAAGTGGTGCAGCGGGTTTATGGCAGTTTATGCCTGCGACAGGTAAAGTTTTTGGGCTCGAACAAAACGGTTGGTACGACGGGCGTAGAGATATTGTTGCTTCAACCGATGCGGGTTTAGATTATTTACAAAAATTACACGGTTATTTTGGTGATTGGCAGCTAGCGCTTGCTGCTTATAATGCAGGTGAAGGCACCGTCGGTCGTGCCATTAAGAAAAATAAAAAAGCAGGGAAAGATACTGACTTCTGGTCTTTAGATTTACCTGCTGAGACAACGGCCTATGTCCCTAAACTAATGGCCGTTTCTCACCTTGTCTTCCAGCCAGATCAATATGGCTTAACGTTAAAACCACTAGACAATAAACCCGTCTTTGCCGTGGTGGGAACAGGCTCTCAAATAGCTCTCGCATTAGCTGCAAAGTTGGCGGATATATCGAGTGATGAGCTTTATCAATTCAATCCAGGTTTCAATTATTGGGCAACGCAACCCGGTGGCCCACATCAACTGACCTTACCCGTTGAAAAAATCGATCACTTCAAACGTAACTTAGCTGCATTACCAGCAAAAGATCGCATGCAGTGGCAACGTCATAAGATAAAGCAGGGTGAATCTTTAAGCGTTATCGCGAGAAAATACAAAACAACGACAGCAGTATTAAAAAAGACTAATAAATTAGCCAATAATAATATCCGTGCCGGCCGACATTTATTGATCCCGATGTCAGTGGGTAAAGCGAGCGACTTTGTTAGCCAAAATAAATTAGCCAAGAGAAAGGTCGCTAAAAAGCCGAAAAATAGTAAGAAGGTGATTCACACTGTCAGAAAAGGTGATACTTGGTGGGATTTAGCCAATGCTTATAATGTCGGGGTCAGGCAGTTAACGAGTTGGAATGGCAAAGTGGCCAGAGATACATTAAGCCTAGGTCAGAAACTGACAGTATGGTCTCCAAACGCACAAAAAACGGCAAAGAATACAAAAGCGATCGATTACCAGATTAAAAGTGGTGATTCACTTTGGAAGATTTCTAAGCAATTCGATGTCAGTGTTGCACAAGTGAGAGAGTGGAACGGCTTAAGCACGAGAGCATTATTAAAACCTGGCCAAACATTAAAACTCTTTGTTGCTAACAGTATTTAAAACTTAACTTCCGCCTACGAAGTTATGTTGTCGCCACGCCTCATAACTAATCACAGCAACCGAATTTGATAAGTTTAAGCTACGATTTGATTCTTGCATGGGAATACGAATGCGTTGCTCTGTCGGTACACTGTTGATAATTTCATCAGGTAATCCTGAGGTCTCTGAGCCGAATAATAAGACATCATCAGCTTGATATTTGACGTGATGGTAATGTTGTGAGCCTTTCGTCGTACAGGCAAAAATGCGTCGTTCCCCCATCACTTTTATGAAGTGTGCATAATTGGTATAACGGCTGACATTGGTTAGGTCATGATAGTCTAGGCCAGCACGCCGTAATTGCTTTTCCTCAAGACCAAATCCCAAGGGTTCAATCAAATGTAATTGGCAGCCGTTGTTAGCAGACAAACGAATAATATTGCCAGTATTAGGTGCGATGCGAGGTTCGTGAAGCACAATATGGAACATAAGAAATCAGCTATAACTTCAAGTGAAAAGAGCTGTTAAGAGAATTGTGGTGGCTATGGGTGGATTCGAACCACCGACCCCATCATTATGAGTGATGTGCTCTAACCAACTGAGCTACATAGCCATGCGAAGCAGGGCATTTTACGACGCCACACCTTAAATATCAAGTTATTTACCGACTAGCTCGATAATTACTTTTATGATGGAGATAGAAATGGCTGAATTGCCACTAAACGTTGAATCGATAATGCATTACATCACCATCTTGAATGATGTAATCCTTGCCTTCTAGACGCCATTTCCCAGCATCTTTAGCACCCGCTTCGCCATTGTACTCGACATAGTCATCATAGCTAATCACTTCTGCACGGATAAAGCCTTTCTCAAAGTCAGTATGAATCACACCAGCACCTTGGGGTGCTGTGGCGCCAATGGCAACAGTCCAAGCGCGGACCTCTTTAACGCCCGCTGTTAGGTAAGTGTGTAAACCTAGCAGACTATAGCCACTTCGAATAACGCGATTTAAGCCGGGCTCTTCAAGATCTAAGTCCTCTAAAAAGGCTAGTTTTTCATCATCTTCAAGCTCTGCTATTTCAGATTCAATGGCCGCACAGATGACGACGACAATGGCGCCTTCGGACTCAGCATGTTGGTTCAAGGTATCTAAAGCCGGGTTGTTGTCAAAGCCATCTTCTGCAACATTAGCGATATACATAGTTGGCTTTTTTGTTAAAAGATGAACTTCTTTTAACAGAGCACGTTGATCCTCGTCTAAGCCCATACTGCGAACAGCTAAACCTTGATCGAGGTGATCACGCATTTGATTAAGCAAATCGAGGCGGGCTTTGGCCTCTTTGTCGCCTCCTTTGGCGTCACGTGCTGTTTTGGTAATGGCTTTTTCAACACTTTCTAAATCAGCCAAAGCCAGTTCAGTATTAATGACTTCAATATCATCTAACGGTGACACTTTGCCAGCTACATGGACAATATTTTCATCTTCAAAGCAACGAACAACATGTGCTACGGCATCGGTTTCACGAATATTGGCCAAAAATTTATTACCTAAGCCTTCCCCTTTTGAGGCACCTGCGACTAATCCAGCAATATCAACGAATTCCATCGTAGTTGGTAAGATGCGTTCAGGGCTAACAATGTTAGCTAAAGCCTCAAGCCTAGGATCGGGTACTGGGACAATACCGACATTGGGTTCGATGGTACAAAACGGGTAGTTTTGTGCTTCAATGCCTGCCTGAGTCAAAGCATTAAACAGCGTAGATTTCCCTACATTTGGTAAACCAACAATGCCACATTTAAATCCCATGATTTGTCCTCAACAACCTCTTTTTCAGAGGAAAAGTAGTAATAATTAAGCGTTTTGTGAATGTAGCCAATGCATGGCTTTTTCAAGGTCACCAGATAAGACTTCAGGTATGACGCGCAACGAATTATCAATAGCGAGTTCAATATTTTGTTTATCTGATATAGAAGGCTTACTCAGTACATAGTTTGAGACCAAACGGCTATCGCCAGGGTGGTCAATACCCAGACGACAACGCAAAAAGTCTTTACTACCTGTTACAGAAATAATGTCACGTAAACCATTATGTCCACCATGACCGCCGCCACGCTTGAGTTTTGCTGTACCGGTAGGTAAGTCTAATTCATCGTGAATCACTAAAATGTGATCAGCAGGAATTTTATAGAAGTGTGCCAATGCAGAAACAGCCTGGCCACTGCGATTCATAAAAACCAGTGGTTTAAGCAAGAAAAGTTTATCTTGAGAAGATTGGCACTGGGCCAACTGACCATGAAATTTATTTTCAACACTAAATGATGTCGACATTTCACGGGCCAGTTGATCCAGCCACCAGAACCCAACATTATGTCGGGTGTGTTCATATTGAGGACCTGGGTTACCCAATCCGGCGATTAACCAGTTAGCCATAAAGCATATCCTCGAGCGACGTTTTACTCTTCAGTCGCTTCTTCACCTTCAGCAGCATCGTCACCTTCAGCTGCTTCAGCGTCTTCTTCAACCTCAGCAACAACACGTGGCGTGTGAATATTCACAATAGCTTGGTCGTAAGAAGAATGTTCACCTTCTTCTAGTTGCTCATCTGACGCATGTGATAAAGCCGTTAATGAAACGCCTTCTGGCAAAGTGATTTCAGACAAGTGGATACTGTGATCTAAATCTAATGCAGAGACATCAACTTCAATGTACTCAGGTAAATCTTTTGGTAAACAAGAGATTTCAACATCTGTCATTAAGTGAGAAACCAAACCACCGGCTTTAACGCCAGGCGCAACATCTTCACCCAAGAAGTGTAATTGAACAGTCATAGTCATCGCATGATTTGCATCGATACGCAAGAAATCAGCATGCATAATCTTAGTGTCTTTAGCAGGGTGACGTTGTAAGTCTTTCAAAACAACTTGTTGTTTTTTACCATCGACAACAAGCGTTAAGATATGTGCGTAAAACGCTTCTTCTTGCAAATGACGTAAAAAACGGTTGTGGTCAATAGAGACTGACATTGGTGCATCACTACCACCATAAATAATAGCTGGCACATTACCGGCGTGACGGAGGCGGCGGCTCGCACCTTTCCCACCATCAGTACGGAGTTCAGCTTGAACTTCGAATAAATTTTCCATTGTGTTCTCCAAAAAGCATGGGCAACTTTTTGATTACCCATTAAAAATGCCGCCAAAATGGCGGCGTTTGCCTCCCCGCGACCAGGGTCAGCATCTCGAACATACAGCTTTAGCTGTGTGTTAATCCATATACAAAGAGCTTACAGACTCTTCGGTATTGATCCGGTATATGGCCTCTCCGAGCATTTCAACAATGCTAAGCGGCCGGATCTTATCACATTTTTGTGCATCTGGGCGTAATGGGATGGTATTAGTAATGACTAATTCATCAAGCACAGAGTTTTCAATATTATTAACAGCCGGTCCAGAAAGCACAGGGTGAGTACAATATGCAACGACACGCCCGGCTCCTTGTTCTTTCAGGGCTTCGGCTGCAGCACATAAGGTACCAGCGGTATCGACCATATCATCGATGAGAATACAAACACGATTTTCAACTTCACCAATAATATGCATGACTTTTGCGACATTGGCTTGTGGACGACGTTTATCAATAATTGCCAACTCAACATCTAACAGTTTTGCTAAAGCACGCGCGCGGACAACACCACCGACATCAGGTGAAACAACCACTAAATCTTGATACTTATGTTTCCAGATATCACCTAATAACACAGGTGATGCATAAATATTATCAACGGGACATTCAAAAAAGCCTTGAATCTGATCGGCATGTAAATCTACCGTCAAAATACGATCGGCACCTGCACCAGTCAGCATATTGGCAACCACTTTAGCAGTGATGGCAACACGGGCAGAGCGAGGACGACGATCTTGGCGTGAATAACCCAAATAAGGTATAACCAGGGTAATCCGCTTGGCAGAAGCACGGCGAATCGCATCGGTCATTACCATCAATTCCATCAGGTTATCATTGGCTGGCATGCAAGTGGGCTGGACAATAAAGACGTCTTTACCACGGACATTGTCGAGAATTTCAACCATGATTTCGCCGTCACTAAAGGATTCGACGGTGGCTTTGCCTAATGGGACATTAAGGAAGCGGGCGATAGCGGAGGACAGCTCAGGGTTAGCATTACCCGTGAAGACCATAAGATTACTATCAGCAGTACGTTGCTGGCGTTGAAAAAAGCTATTATTGCTCACGGTAGGCTGCCGAGTTCTCTGTCAGAAACAAAAAAATGGCTGGGGTACCAGGATTCGAACCTGGGAATGCAAGGATCAAAACCTTGTGCCTTACCGCTTGGCGATACCCCAACTGATGAAACGTAATTTTAACATCTTGCCGTCAAAATGGCTTAATTTTTTAAAGCCTAATTGTAGATAAAGGTGAACGATTGCAACCTTTTGCTACAAAACCTTGCCAATGTGCCGGCATGGCAGTAATAACTTGCTGTGCTTGAGCACGGCTGTCAAAACTTGCGAAGATACATGCGCCTGTCCCTGTCATACGTGCTTTGCCATATTGGCCTAACCAACTTAAAGCCTCTGACACTTGAGGATAGAGCTTTGTAACCACATCTTCACAGATATTTCTGCCTTCCCCCGAAAGGAAGCGCGATATTGTGATAGGTTCGCAATCGCGTGTCAATTCTTGCGACGAAAATACTTCGGCAGTAGAGACATGACAATCAGGTGCAATCACGGCATACCAAGGTTCAGGAGGGGAAATTGGACTTAACTGTTCGCCAACCCCTTCGGCCCAAGCAGCTTCGCCATGAATGAAAATAGGGACATCTGCGCCCAGTGTTAAACCCAGCTGTGCTAATTCAGTTTTAGATAAATGGCATTGCCAAAGCTGATTAAGCGCAAGCAATGTCGTTGCAGCATTAGAACTGCCACCACCAAGCCCACTACCCATGGGTAAACGTTTTTCAATCGTAATATTAACGCCTTGCTGGATGTTAGCACTAGCTTGCAGTGCTCGAGCAGCACGAATGATTAAATTTTCTTCGTCACCGACACCATCAATGGCAGGTGAGAGAGAGATTGACGGGTTATCATGGACTTCAAACTGTAAGACATCACCATAATCTAAGAATTGGAAAGCGGTTTGTAATAAATGGTAACCATCATCGCGTTGACCAGTGATGTGTAAGAAGAGGTTAATTTTTGCAGGGGCTGGCCATTTAATCACTTCACATCCTTCCAGTTATTGACCACTAAACGTAAACTGAATTCAGGGTGAGAGATAAATATTTTAGATGGCATTTGCTGTTGGCCATAGGTTTCATAGCGTTGATAATCAACAGTCCATTCTTGTTGTTCAAGATGTTTGAGCCGGCCTTGATCATCAATTTCTAACGCTTGGTATGCTGTGCCATCATAAGGTAATCCCCTCACCCAATCACGCAGTGCACTGACTGGAAATTTCAAATTAAACGTATTAGTTAATAAGGCTTCTGGTGTGGCTGCAGCAATCATTTCACCATCTGATAAAGTTAAAACGACTTGTTCGGGTGTGCCATCTAAATGAATGCCACCTTGTGAAAAAGGACCCATTAACTTAATACGATAAATGCCGGTATTTTCTCGCCAGTTCAAACCGGCATTCCAGGCCTCATCTCCTTGCGTGATAGCTGTTCTGCCCCGAATTTCCCATTGTTTCAATTGACGTAATTCAATTTGGCGTTCTTGCCAAACTAAGTCAGGGTTAACGGTAAAAGTCGTGTGTTTTTGTCGCAGTGGTGAACAAGCTGTCATGAGCAAAACAGCTAAGCTAATAGCAATGAAGCGATACAAGGTCATCGCGTTAGAGTCCAAATTGCTGCATGGTTTCTTGGAGTAACTCATTGTCGGCATCAAATTTTAAGCCTTGTTGCCAAACTGCCTTTGCTTGGCCTTGTTCACCCTGTTTCCAAAGTACCTCACCAAGGTGTGCTAAAAACTCAGGATCATCTTGAATCTCTACCGCTTGTTTTAAATAATAGAGAGCTTTATCTAAATCTCCCAAACGATAGTAAACCCAACCTAAGCTATCAAGATAAAAAGGGTCATTTGGGGAAATGGCTAATGCTTGGTTGATGAGAAGTAAAGCCTCATCGTGACGATCGGTACGATCAGTGAGGGTATAGCCTAACGCATTTAATGTTTGAGCATGCTTGGGGTCAATGACCAAGATAGCGCGAAGATCACGCTCGAGTAAATCAATACGATCAATGGATTCAGCAGCCATCGCACGGCCATAGAGTAAATCAATATTATCGGGGTGAGAGGCAATCGCTTCATCAAGAATATCGAAAGACGCTTGTTTTAGCCCACGTTCTCTTAAAAAAGAGGATTCAAACAAATAATATTGTACTGACAACTTAGGGTTAGCAGTCCGAATATCAGCCAAATGTTGTCGCGCTTTGGCCATGGCACCGTTATCAGCCAGTAAGGTGACATAATGGGTTTGAGCTGCTTGGAAACGTGGATTGTTATTCGGAACAGATGTAAACCACACAATGGCTTGTTCGATATTGCCATTTAGTTTTTCAGCAAGGCCAAGAAAGTAAGCCGCTCGCTGACCGGGATCGCCTAAATCGAGCAAACGGTTAAAATAAGTTTTGGCTTTTTCTCCTTCTTTTTGCTCGATAGCAATAACACCCAATGCAAAGGCAATATCGGGATCATTCTTCTCTTCATACAGTTGTTCAAAAACCTCGCGAGATGCAGAGATATAGTTGTTCTCGCCGAGTAACTGGCCATAAGTAAAACGAAGAAAGCGATTGGCATCCCGTTTTGTTGCTGCTGGTTTAATGGTATCTAAAGCATCTTCTCCGCGGCCTAAGCGTTGCAAAACTTTCGCTTTCAAAATTAAAGCATCATCAAAATCAGATTGTTGATCGAGAACGGCGTCAATCGCTGGCAGCGCTTTATCATATTGTTGGTAGTAGGAAGCCAACCGAGCATATTGGTAAAGGGCTTCAATGTTTTTTTCTTGGTAGCTGTCTAACTGAGAGAAGATACTGAGCGCTGGTTCAGCCCTCACAATTTTACTTAAATTGTCTGTTAAGCGACTGAGATAGGCATCAGTTTTATCCGGTCTAAGGGAAATCGCTTTATTAACCGCAGGTGGCACTTCATTATATTTGCCCTTAATGAGTAAGAAAGGGGCCTTAAGCATATAGATATCAGCATCGGTGGGGTCAACTTCCACCCAGCGGTTTAATGCGCGATCAATACGTTTTTCATCACGTGTGAAGTTGGCTATCTGAGTTGAGCGGCTAGCGAGTTTCGGTGACTTTATCAAGCCTGAGGCACGGTTATATAACTCATCAGCACTGATGACATCACCGCGTTGTGCTGCCACTTCTGCAGTTAAAATAAGGTAAGTTAACTCTGCGGTTAAAGGAACGGTCTCTACTGGTTTTTCATCAACAACTTCAAGTGTAACATTCGCAAGGGAATCAGTAGCGGGGAGGGGTGTTTCAGACGGTACAGTAGAACAAGCGGAGAGAAAAACCAAAGAGCTGACGAGCAAAACCTGCTGTGTAGAACGGTTAAATTTCTTCCACATTGCTTGCGATAAATCCATAATAAAACGACCTGACTGATTGATTTTGTTAGAATGCTCCATTGCACTCAATAAACAGACAACAAAAATTAATTAACTGCTGCAAGTTTAACAGCATTTGACTCAGACCATCATCAAAGACATATCCAAGCCAGTCATGACTTTAGATTTTATGCCAAGACACCTTATCTTAAGCATTAATAACAGCCTTCACAATAGGGTTTTTCAATCTATTGAGATGGCTAGATCGACGCACGCTTGTAAACAATTACTTCCCCAAAACAGTCAGCAAGGCGAGTAGAACAGATGCAGCTTGTTGCCTATGGGGTTAATCACACGACAGCACCGGTAGATATTCGTGAAAATATTGCCTTTAATGCTGAGACATTACCCGGTGCACTCAATGCACTAAAAGCGGCCCCAGGTGTTGTCGAAGCCGTTATCGTTTCAACGTGTAATAGGACAGAAATTTATTGTCATCTCGAAGATGAAGATGCAATCGACGTAGGAGAGTGGCTACACCAATACCATCGAGCACAAGCTAAAACGCTTGATAACTATTTATATCAGCACCAAGGCAATGACGTAATTCGTCATTTACTTCGCGTTGCCTGTGGTCTTGATTCTATGGTCTTAGGTGAGCCGCAAATTTTGGGGCAAATCAAGACGGCCTACAGCGATGCTTTACATCATGATTCTGTCGGTAAATCATTGGGCAGATTATTCCAACATGCTTTCACGGTTGCCAAGCAAGTTCGGACCGATACAGCGATTGGTAATAGCCCTGTTTCAGTTGCTTTTGCTGCAGTCAGTTTAGCGAAACAAATCTTCTCAAATTTGGCTGATTCAACAGCACTTTTAATTGGCGCGGGTGAAACGATTGAATTAGCAGCAAGACATCTTTATGACAATGGCATAGGCAGAATTATTATTGCCAACCGCACTATTGAAAGGGCGCATCATTTGGCAACACAAGTTGAGGGCTATGCCATTAATCTCAGCGAGATGCCAGCCCATATTTCGGAGGCTGATATTGTCATTAGTTCGACGGCCAGTCAGCTACCAATTTTAGGAAAGGGCGCTGTTGAGCGCGCATTAAAAGAGCGAAAACGCCGCCCCATTTTTATGGTAGATATTGCGGTTCCTCGAGACATTGAACCTGAAGTGGGCAACCTAGAAGATATCTATTTATATTGTGTCGATGATTTGTACGACATCATAGAAGAGAATTTACAATCACGCCGTGATGCAGCCTTACAAGCAGAAGAAATCATTGATAGCCAGGTTGAACATTTTATCAGCTGGCTGCGTACCCAAGATGCCGTTCCAATTATAAGGGCTATACGGGAGAATGCAGAAGAAGAAAGTAACCACTTACTTAAAAAGGCAAAGAAACAACTAGAACAAGGCTCACCTCCTGAGCAAGTGCTCGATGAATTAGCCAGAACACTCACCAACAAATTACTGCATGAACCGAGCAGGCAGCTTCGCCAGTCCGGTTCAGATGTAGACAACAATCTGATTGAAGCAGCTAGAAACCTGTTCAATCTCAAGGATTAAAATCAGTGAAAGAATCGATAAAACATAAACTCGAAACCTTGGTAGAACGTCACGAAGAAATCAGTGGATTATTGGCCGAGCCTGAAACCATGGCAGACCAAAATAAATTCCGATCATTGTCTCAAGAGTATGCCCAACTCGAACCGGTTGTTTCCAATTTCACGGCTTATAAAAATAGTCTCACTGCTATCGACGATGCCAAAATGATGATGGAAGAAGACGATGAAGAAATACGTGAAATGGCCAAAGAGGAATTGGCTGAAGCTGAAAAAAGTGAGCAAGAATTAGAGCTCGTTTTACAGAAATTATTACTGCCAAAAGACCCTAATGATCAGCGCAATATTTTCCTCGAAGTGCGGGCAGGAAC
>Ga0206131_10006315_pt1 | contig 12185 bp, 11 predicted proteins | sample Helgoland_Spring_FD_148636 | JGI IMG/M metagenome (GOLD analysis project Ga0206131, IMG submission 148636) | Pelagic subsurface seawater microbial communities from Kabeltonne, Helgoland, North Sea - Helgoland_Spring_Bloom_20160517_1 | ecosystem: Environmental > Aquatic > Marine > Epipelagic ... | reverse complement strand
GCACCATCACAACTCGCATCACCAGCAGCACAACCAGCACCAGCACAACTATTATCATCACCACAACCAACATCAGCAGGAGAAGCACCACTACCACTAGCAGCACAAGCATCATCAACCGCACTACCAGTATCATCAGAAGCACCAACAGAAGAAGAACTACAAGAAATATACAAAGCACTAGAGAATGAAGAAAAACTAGCAGCAGAAAAATTAGAACTACAAAGAGAACATGATGAAGAAGAAGACAAAGAACTGGACAAAGAACTGGAAGAACTGCTTACACTTGAAGAAACTAAAAATAAGGATGCAATAAAATATCTAGCACAAAAAGTACTAGCAAAAAAAAAGGGACAACCGGAAACATTAAAAACATTGAAAATATTAATAAGACACCCGACCTTGGATTTTCCAGATATATTACAACATATTAGAAAAGTAATAGAAGAAATAGAAGTAATAAATTTTAAAGAATTTATTCACAAATACCCAGGTGATGATGAAATTTTAGTCAACTATTATCGTTTGAAGAAAATACAACCCATGATAAAAAAATTTTATAAAGATATAGATTATCTATTTAAATCAGAAAATATTATAAAGGACAAGTATAACAAATTTATATGGAAAATAATGAACGCTAACCCAAGTCAAGAAAATGTAAATAAATATTTCCGTGGTTCACCTGAAAATAAATCACTAACAAAAGAATTATTTTTAGACCCTGGAATTAACGATAATGATTATGATTTAATGGAAAGAACATATGGTAATATATGGGGTGATGTATATAAAAATTTATACCAACTGATTATGCCCCAAGAGTTATTAAAAACACTGAGCGAGAACCCTGAACTAGTATATGCTTTAGATATAAAATATGAAAAACTTAGAGAAAGATTAAAATCAACAGCATTAACCCTCCAATCAAGATAAAAAAAAAGAAAATAGAGAAGCAATGGAAGAAGGAGCAGCAGCAGATGCAGTTAAAGCAGCAATACCAACATTTGAATCGCTAAAAAGAAAAGAATAAGGATGAATAACTTCATTTTTCACATTGACGACATTTATAATATCCAGATATTTCATCTTTTATAAATTCACCACCACATTCACAATTTTTTTCATGATATGTAATTTCTACATCACATGTTTTACACACCCAATTTGTAAATATTTGAAATACTTCATTTTTATTATTATCAAATATGTGTTTTTTCACTTTACACATTTCACACAAATATTCTTGACAACAACGAGATTTTGCCCGTTCTGGTCTTGAAAGATATTGTAAAGTAAGTATAGACGCCATATTTACTTTACAAGAACCACATTTTTTCCACATTTTCATATGTTTTTTTTGAACTGGTGGTAGATAAGACAATATGGTATTCTTTGTCCATGGCATAAGTCTTTCGATAAAAGTCTCCATTTATCGTTTGATTTATATTAAGGAATAATCAATTTTTTTGAAAAAATATTTATTATCGCAATAATACCACACTTGGGCAAAAAGAATGGTTAGAACAACAACGACATGCTGCTAATCGACAGGAAAAGATGACTTATCTAGAAGTGTCTTCGACACTGCAAGTGAAGAAGAGGTACAAAAAGAAGAGGTACAAAAAGAAGATAAAAAAAATATTAAAACCAATAAATAATATTAAATATTATGTGGTTTATTTCCAGATTATATAATCAATTACTTGAAAATGATGAAACTTTAAAAGTAATTGATTGTTTCCATTCTCCACCATTTTATTTAAATGATTTTATTCATTTACAAGTGTCAAAAGAAAATTATATGAATTTGATAGAAATGAGTGATTTTTTAATGGTAGAAGATATTGACCCATTAGTGGATAAAATAGTAGAAAAATTAGGTTATTCGATTATACATCATTTTAGTGAATGTTATAAAATCAATAGTAAAAGAATAAAATTTAAACATACGTATTATACGTTGAAAGAAGCCATTCATTTATGGGATAAAAATCATAAAGAGTGTTATCAAAAATATGGATTTACTTCTTATTGGGATGTGTCAAATGTAGATAATATGGCGAAACTATTTGAAAACACAAAATTTAACACTGATATTGCCAATTGGGATGTGTCGAATGTCACAAATATGAATTGTATGTTTGAATGTTCCTATTTTAATTGCGATATATCAAAATGGAATGTCTCCAATGTAATCACTATGAATTGTATGTTTTACATTAGCGATTTTAATCAAGATATATCGAATTGGGATGTCTCCAAGGTTAAATATATGAGCCGTCTTTTCGAGTGCAGTCTTTTTAATGGAGATCTATCGAAATGGAATGTATCCAATGTTTTAATGATGTGTTATATGTTTGAAACGAGTGTTTTTACTGGGGATATATCCACTTGGAATGTTTCGAATGTAAAAACAATGTATCGTACTTTTTATGATTCTGATTTTAATGGTGACATATCGAATTGGAATGTCTCCAATGTAGAAACAATGGAGTCCATGTTTACTCGCTGTAAATTTAACAATGATATATCCAAATGGAATGTATCCAAAGTTTCGAATATGTCAGGAATGTTTTATAAAAGTCCTTTCATCGGGGATATATCCAATTGGGATGTATCGAACGTACAAACAATGAGTTCAATGTTTAAATATAGCATTTTTAACAGTGATATATCCAAATGGAATGTCTCGAATGTAAAGTCAATGGATTGTATGTTTCAAGATAGTCATTTCAATAGGGATATATCCAATTGGGATGTATCGAATGTAAAATCTATGGACTCTATGTTCGAAACTAGCAAATTTAATGGTGAACTAAACAAATGGAATGTATCGAATGTAAAATCAATGGATTGTATGTTCGAAGATACCTATTTTAACCGTGATATTTCAAATTGGATTGTATCCAATGTAAAAACAATGGAAACTATGTTTTCTAACAGTATTTTTAATAGGGATATCTCACATTGGGATGTTTCGAATGTTGTCAACATGTCGGGTATGTTCAATTGTAGTAAATTTAATGGAGAACTATTATTATGGAATGTCTCGAATGTAAAAACAATGGAATTTATGTTTGCAAATTCTATTTTTAATGGAGATATATCGGAATGGGATGTATCCAATGTTACAAATATGAATATAATGTTTCAAAATAGTTGTTTTAATCGTGATATATCTATGTGGTGTGTAGATAGTCTCGAAACCGCAGATGGGATGTTTGATAATAGTTTATATACAAAAAGTATTCCATTCGATGAATGAATCTGCGAATTTTGATTTTTTACATAGGCAAAAGTACGATGCCACAACATTGATGAGGTCAAATAATTTACTAATCATCAATTCCCATATAATTATATAAAAATATTCGATGAAATATTATTCCATACCCATATATGAACATGTCCGGGTATTAATATTTCTTCTTCAAAATCATGAAGATCCTTTCTAATATTTTTTAAATACTCTCGAATATAAGGTTCACCATCTTCCATCATTTTAGAAGGTAAATAATTTGGAGATATATCAACAAATATAACACGTTTTAATGCTGTTTCTTTTGCGTGCTCAATAATCCTTCGTCTTGCCTCTTGTGGAACTTCATGCATTAGAAACATACTTGACACAACATCAAAATCTTGTTCAAAATGATAACTTTCAGCATCAGCTCTTACAAATGTTTTATTTCTAAATAAAACGTTTGCCATATTTAGCATTTCATCACTCAGGTCTATCCCGACTGAACCTTGTGTATTTGATGTAGAGAACCCGGTACCACAACCCACATCAAGAATACGACATCCATCGTCTTGGGAATCAATAATTTCTTTCCTAATATTTTTTTTATATATTACTTTGTCTAAAAATGTAGTAAACGCAGGGGCTAAAAAAGAGTGTAACTTTCCAAGATTTCCGTGATTACCCAACGTATGAATGCGTGGGTCAAACGGATAATTTTTGGGGTTCCAAGCAAAACATAAAGGTAATAATAAAATGTATTTGAACATTAGTATAATAAAATATTAATATTTAACATTATTTTATTTCTTGATTTATATTAATTTCTTTTGTTAATTTTTTCATAATTTTTCTTTCGCTTGAACTATTTGATTTGTTGTTTGTTAATGAATGAATCAAATCTACATATTCATCATCATTGGTCGCGTTTCTATGTTTTTTTGCCATTGAATGTATCAGACTTTTTGTTTTCATTTTCTCAGTATCTTCGCTCCAATGGTCGTTATCTTTTACGTATATAATTTCTTTTTTTAAATCAGTACAATGTATTGGTCTAGTATATATATCCATTTGAGATAACTCAGTTAACAATAGATTGCTTATACTGTCTGATATATTTATTGTTTTTGGTATTGGTTCGTTCATGTGTAATGTTTGAATAAAATCTGTCATATTAATTGCATCACTACATTTATTCAAAAATAGATTAATATTAATTTGTCGATTTCCTATTTTTGGAATCAAATCTTCAATAATTTTATTTTGTTTTTCCATTTGTTCCAACATTTTATTTTTCATAATAGAATCGTTTTCAATCGTTTTCATCATTTGATTCATTATACTTTTTTCCTCTTCATTTTTTTTGCATATTTTTTTGTGACGCCAAAGTCCGCTCCTTTGTTTATATTCCTTACCACATATATCGCAAATATTTTTATTTTCTGTTTTTTTATGGAGCGTTGCCGAATGTTGCCGAATATGCTTCTGTGTTAAAATGTGTTGTTTCCATAGAGATTTTTTAAAGCATTTATAGTCACATTTGGAACACTCAAAAAACTCGTGCATATTTTTGGTTGCCGATTTCATACTTTTAGGCAACATAAAAATATGCACTTAAACCTTTTTTTTTTTTAATTTTTCTAAAAAAAAATGATGGTCTTAAATTTTGGATTGTAAAAATATTGGATTGAAACCATAAACAATAATATTTTTTTTTTATTTATTTTCATTTTATTTTTTTCATTTTTTTTTCGTTTTTTTTCGTGTTTTGAAAGCCTCTCAGAATTATTTTTATTTTTATTGATTTTTTTATTTTTTTCAAAAAGGGTTTCAAAACACGAAAAAAAACGAAAAAATAAGAATTTATCTTTATTTTCTTAAAATAAACATTAGTATTTAAAGGTTTCCCTGATATTTTACAATGAAAATTAATTTAATTGTCGCAATGTGCAGGAATAATGGAATAGGTATAAATAATACATTACCTTGGACTATTCACGAAGATATGAAACATTTTATGAATACAACAAAAGGAAATGGAAATAATGCTATTATTATGGGGTCAAATACTTGGCGATCCATAGGAAGACCTTTAAAGGATAGAAAAAATGTTGTAATTAGTAGAACATTAAAAGATACAATAAATAATGTTTATTTTTTCTCTTCCATTGAAAAGGGTATACAAGATTGTATAGAATGTGATGAAATTTGGTTAATCGGTGGTCGTCAAATATATGAATATTGTTTAAATAATATAAAAATAGATTCATTAGTAGTTACCTATATAGATAAAGATATAGAATGTGATTGTTATTTTCCTAATTTTGAAATGGATTGGAAAATGACAACGAAGAGAGAATTATGTGATAAAGTATTTGTATTAAATTATTACCCAAAGTAATGATTACATTTTATTTTTGTGGTAACTCTTGCTAATATACAATCATAATAAAATGAGAATGTAGTTCTTTGATCAACATGATTTGAATAAACTGAAAAATAATATAAAATTAATAATAATATAATATAATGTCTAATATAAAAGTATTAATAAGTGGACCAATTCGTCCTAACATAAAATATGTAAATTATCTTATTGAATATATTAAAAATATGATAAAACAAGATATTACTATATTTTTATGTTATTGGGATAATGAAAAAATAGAAAAATCTATGTTCAAACATGTTGATTATATATTGAATGAAAAAGAACCGGAAGATGAACAAATATTTTCTAATATAAAAAATAGAACAAGACAACAAAGACAACTTGGAACCATTGAACACTGGACACCTAGAATGTATAAAATGTTTTATGGAATAAGAAAACTAGTAGATTTTATTGATGATAAATATTTAATTGATAAAAATGATGTAGTAATAAGGATAAGAACAGACTTATATATTAATAACTATGATATGAATAGTTTTAATTATTTACTCAATAATATTAATGAAAATACGATCTATAATAGAATAAGAAAACATTGTTGTGATTGGTTTTCTATATCAAATTATGATATATTCAAAAAAATATGGTATATTAATAATGATAATGATTATAATATGATTATAAATAAATTATATAATGCCGAAGATATAGTTACATATAAGAGTCGAATTAATAATATAAATATTATTAACATAAGAAATATAATAAATTTATCAATTTGTAGAGAATATAATGATACGAATAATCCTAATATACAATATTTTGATTGATAACAAATTAATTCACACAAACGTGGAACAAATATAGTTGAACAAGAAGAATTATGGTTCTCATTATAATAAAATAATATTATATGAACCAATTTATTCTTGTGTCAATATCAATTGTTGTTTTTACTTTAATTTTTGATAACATTAAAAATAAATCAAATTTTCCAAAATATATAATGATTCCTCTTATTGTTGCAATTCTAACAAAATATATAGTGGGCGATTTTGATAGTGGATACATATGGACATTTAGTGATGGACTATATTGGATATATATTTTTCTACTTTCGTATATAATACTTTTAGGTTTTAGTCAATTCAAATAAACTTTATTTCAAAAATAAATACTTCTATTCCTAAAAATGGTTATATCTCGTGTGGTAGGATGCTTCATACGGTTCATTAGGTATTGAATATATGTGTTATTATTATATGTTAATAGCTTCATATAATAATACTTACCTGTTGTCTTTATACTAAGTAATACTAATTAGAAGTTATATGATATAATAATTAATATGAATATCATACAGGAAATATGTAATGCGATATCGATGACATTTCCATCTATGTGGCTATTATATCTTTGGTATCATGAACCACTAAATATAAATGCTAAAATTATCATAATTAGTTCTTGGACACATATGCCAATCAGTTTTACATATCATATGATGTGCGGGTTAAGTTTGTTTACTGATAAAATAGACAATTGGATGCGCAAACTAGACCAATCGCTTATACATGTTTGTTGTATAATATCTTCGTATGCTTTATCGAATAGTATTATATATGGATTTATCTCATTGATAATTAACCTTGGTTGCATACATAAATTATGGATACCTGGAATACACGATATATCTATAAATCGAAGAATAAACATTGTAACGTGTATATATTTTTACCTATTTCCTATCATAATGTATGGTAATTATGTAAATTATTTTAAGTCTTCAATGTATTTTATATGTGCTGCTGCATCGTTGCATTTTAATGATAAACTATATGGATGGGGACATTCAATACAACATTTATTATATACCCCATACGCCCATCATATTATAATGTCAACTAGACATTGAATATTTCAAATACATATGCTATGTTAAATCTGATAAACGTATTCTATAATTCTCCATTTTTGATTTCATTAGAAATTAATTCATTAGTTGGTGTATTATAAGATTTGAATGCGTTATCATATTTATCTTCAGTAATAGTTAATGTTGAAGAGATTGGTCTTAATCTATGTTTTTTTTCCATTTCTTTGAGATCTAAATAATTATCTGGTTCGGAATGTTCATCTGTGTCATATCCCCTTTCTGCATCTTGTTTTTGTTCTATTTCTTTCCTTTTTTTTATCATTTCCAAACTTAATTTATTAATGACTTTTAATGATTTATCTTTATTGACGTAATGATATTTACAATCGTAACAATAGCAAAATAAATATTTCCATATACAACATGATTCCTTTTTTATTCTATTTTCATATAGTCTTAATAAGTTTTTATTTTCTTCATTATTAAATAAGTCTTTATTGCCTTCTACAATAATTTTGTCTATTTGTATTCTTAAAAGTTTGTTTTTAAAATATACCTTTTCTGTTAAATTCATTGCCAAATCAAATTTTTGTTTACAATTTGATATAATTTCTTCTAGACCGTCTTTGCAATGGTCATCAATACGTCTTTTTATCATATTAAAATGATTATTCATTGTATCAAGTTTCTCAATATTGATTTCCTCTATTTCCTCTCCCATCCACCCGCTCTTTCTCGTGTCTATATTTTTGTCACAATATATTGGTTTTAACAATTCTATATCACGCATTCTATGTCTTAAACCAGAAATTACAAACGACTGAGCTTCGTCTAATTTACACAAATCTTCTTTGTGATCATCTAATTTAAAAAATCTTGATAATGCTAATGCTAATCCAATATAGGTAGATAATAAAATAGGTGAGATTGTCATATAAATACTATCTGTGAGTTGTAATTTATCTTTCATTGTTTCTAAGAAAGTTATTATGGTTGAAGCGAATATAACTGTGATTTGGATAAAATTCACCTTTTTTCTTATATTAGAATATTTTAGACCAATTAATTCTTTATCGTATTTAAAATCTTCTAAATCACGTTTATTTTTTTCGAATGTTTTTCTCATATTTCTGGCGATATTGACACATTCACGTCTCAATGATTCTCTATTAAGAAAAATTTCAGAGGTTGCTGAATCCATTAATACATAATTCTGGTGGTCTTTTATCTCTTGAGCACCAATATGAATATCTTCCCCCTTTTCTTTTTTTCCATTTATATAAACCATCATCTTATTATGATAATGGTGTTTCTTCCATTCATATAACCATTCGTCCCAGTCATTTTTAATAAAATAACCCTCAAATGCTAAAGTATATTCGCTACAATTCGAATCCTCATTTTTAATATCATTCATATATATTTTATAATAATGAATTTACTTCAAATTTACATAATTAAAAAGTTTAAAATTTCACATTAGATTCATCCCATTGGGATATCATTATTGAATTGACTTTCATTAAACATATATGCCATAGTTGTCACATTCGATACATTCCATTTGGATATATCATTATTGAATTGACCTTTATTAAACATATATGACATAGTTGTCACATTCGATACATCCCAATGAGATATGTCACCATTGAAATTACTTGTGTCAAACATAGAATGCATAGTTGTGACATTCGATACATTCCATTTGGATATATCTCCATTAAATTGACTATCTTCAAACATAGAATCCATACTTTCCACATTTGATACATCCCATTGAGATAGGTCACCATTAAATTGACTATCTTCAAACATAGAATACATAGTTGTCACATTAGATACATCCCATTTAGATAGGTCACCATCAAAATGACTTCCAGAAAACATATTTACCATGTCTTTCACTTTAGATACATCCCATTGAGATAGGTCACCATTAAATTGACTATCTTGAAACATATAGTTCATAGTTGTCACATTCGATACATCCCAATGGGAGAGGTCGTCATTCAATTGACTATTTTCAAACATATACTTCATAGTTGTGACATTCGATACATCCCATTCGGATATATCACCATTAAATGAAGAACCATAAAACAAATTATCCATATTTGTAATATTGAATACATTCCAATAGGCAGAAAATCCATAGATTTTATAACATGTTTCTGGATTTTCACAATATAATTGTATGGCTTGTTTTAATGATTCTTTATCATGAACTTGCAAACGTTGACTGTTGTATTTATAAAAATCACCAAAATAATGAATCACTTGGACTCCGAAACATTCTACGATTTTATCCACCAACACATCCACATTGACAACCATTAGAAAATCGCATAATTCAATGAGTTTTAAATAATTTTCTTGTGTTATGTTTAGTTCTATGAAATCATTTAGATGTTCGCATAATGGATTTTCATTGAAACAATCTTGTAGTGTTGCTTCTTCATCTTCTTCCTTCAAACTTTCGTAAAATTTAGATACAAACCACATATTATATATCATAAAAAAATATGATTAAATCATTTTACATAGTTTGTAAATATTCGTTTATATGAAAGACTACCTAAGACTATCGTATTTCTCTTCAGATATAATCCATTTTGATATATCACCATTAAAATGACTATATTTAAACATTAAAGACATACTTTCCACATTCGATACATTCCATTGAGAAATATCACCATTGAAATGACTTTCATAAAACATTAAAGACATATCTTCTACATTGGATACATTCCATTGTAATATATCTCTGTTAAAATGACTATTCCAAAACATACCCCTCATATTTGTCACATTAGATACATTCCATTGGGATAAATCACCATTGAAAATACTATGTTCAAACATAAGTTGCATAGTTCTAACATTAGATACATTCCATTGTGAAATATCATTAATAAATGAAGCATATGAAAACATAGAATCCATATCCCTAACTTTGGATACATTCCATTTAGATATATCACCATTAAAATGACTTCCAGAAAACATATTCTTCATATTTTTTACCTTAGATACATCCCATTGTGATATATCTCCATCAAATATACTTTCGTTAAACATATATTCCATAGTTGTAACTTTAGATACATCCCATTGTGATATATCACCATCAAATCGTATCTTTAGAAATAAGAAACTCATATCTATTATATTCGATACATTCCAATAACAAGAAAACCCATAAGTTTCATAACATTTTTTTTTATTTTTACAATATAATTGTATAGCATCTTTCAATGATTTTCTATTATGGACTTGCAAACGTTGACTATTGTATTTATAAAAATCCCCAAATTCATGAATCACCTGGACGCCGAAGCATTCCACGATTTTATCCACCAACACATCCACATTGGTAACCATTAGAAAGTCGCATAATTCAATGAGTTTCAAATAATTTTCTTGTGTTATGTTTAGTTCCATGAAATCATCTACATATTCGCATAATGGATTTTCATTGAAACAATCTTGTAGTGTTGCATCTTCATCTTCTTCCTTTAAACTTTCGTAAAATTTAGATACAAACCACATTATATATGATAAAAAAATATGATTAAAATCAATTTATATTACACATTCCAGTGAGATATATCTCCTTGAAATTGACTATTTTCAAACATTGAATCCATATATGTGACATTCGATACATCCCAATGAGAGAGGTCGCCATTAAATATACTATTTTTAAACATACAAAACATACTTTCCACATTCGATACATTCCATTTGGATAGGTCACCATTAAAATGACTATCACAAAACATATAAGACATACTTTTCACATTCGATACATTCCATTGAGATATATCATTATTGAATTGACTATCACAAAACATAAAAAACATAATTTCCACATTCGATACATTCCATTTGGATATATCACCATTAAAATGAGTATCTGAAAACATACCCCTCATATTTGTCACATTCGATACATTCCATTTGGATATATCATTATTGAATTGACTATCACAAAACATACCATTCATATTTGTCACATTCGATACATTCCATTTGGAAATATCACCATTGAAATGAGTTTTATGAAACATGTGTCCCATATCTTCCACATTCGATACATTCCATTGAGATATATCATTATTGAATTTACTATATTTAAACATTCCATTCATTGTTTTTACATTGGATACATCCCAATGAGATAGGTCACCATTAAAATGACTATTTGCAAACATATTCTCCATACTTGTCACATTCGATACATCCCATTGAGATAGGTCACCATTAAAATGAGTATTATAAAATATAGAATACATCGTTTTTACATTTGATACATTCCATTTGGATAGGTCACCATTAAAATGGCTATGTGTAAACATAGAATACATATTTATAACATTCGATACATTCCATTTGGATAAGTCACCGTTAAAATGACATTTATAAAACATATATTCCATACTTGTCACATTAGATACATCCCATTTGGATATATCACCATTAAAATTGCTAACAGCAAACATTTCACTCATATCTTCCACCTTCGATACATTCCAATAGGCAGAAAATCCGTAGGTTTTATAACATTTTTCTGGATTTTCACAATATAATTGTATGGCTTCATCTAATGATTCACTATTATGGACTTGCAAACGTTGGCTATTGTATTTATAAAAATCTCCAAA
>Ga0206131_10006312_pt1 | contig 12187 bp, 7 predicted proteins | sample Helgoland_Spring_FD_148636 | JGI IMG/M metagenome (GOLD analysis project Ga0206131, IMG submission 148636) | Pelagic subsurface seawater microbial communities from Kabeltonne, Helgoland, North Sea - Helgoland_Spring_Bloom_20160517_1 | ecosystem: Environmental > Aquatic > Marine > Epipelagic ... | reverse complement strand
CAAGTGGGCAAGCATCTTCAAGTGGGCAAGCATCTTCAAGTGGACAGGCATCTTCTAGCGAACCAGCATCTTCAAGTGGGCAAGCATCTTCAAGTGGGCAAGCATCTTCTAGCGGGCAAGCATCTTCAAGCGAACCAGCATCTTCAAGTGGGCAAGCATCTTCTAGCGAACCAGCATCTTCAAGTGGGCAAGCATCTTCTAGCGGACAGGCATCTTCTAGTGGGCAAGCATCTTCAAGTGGGCAAGCATCTTCAAGTGGGCAAGCATCTTCTAGCGAACCAGCATCTTCAAGCGAACCAGCATCTTCTAGCGGACAGGCATCTTCTAGTGGGCAAGCATCTTCAAGTGGACAAGCATCTTCAAGCGAACCAGCATCTTCTAGCGAACCAGCATCTTCTAGTGAACCAGCATCTTCTAGCGAACCAGCATCTTCTAGCGAACCAGCATCTTCTAGCGAACCAGCATCTTCAAGCGAACCAGCATCTTCTAGCGAACCAGCATCTTCAAGCGAACCAGCATCTTCAAGCGAACCAGCATCTTCTAGCGAACCAGTATCTTCAAGCGAACCAATATTTTCAAGCGAACCAGCATCGACAAGTTGGAGCACAGGAGATGCACGCATAGACACATCAGTATTTACAGAAGAAACTGTTGAAACATTTTTAAAAGAATGTTTTACATTATGTGCATTCGATGATTGTGGTTTGAACGGAGAACAATGTAGTTCAATGCCATCAATGTCATTCAAGCCAAATATTTACAATAAATGCTTGAAAAGTTGTAATAATCATAATTCATTTGCTTTATTAAATAATTGTGCTGATTTTGATTGCAAATCACATAGTATAAGAAAAAGTATTAAAGATAATTATAAAAGAGTAGTAAATAATAAATTAATGCCGCAAAAAAAAGAAATAGAAATGTCATTCCCAATAACTAACATAGAAACAATAAATGATAATAGTAACAGATGTAAAGTAAATTATGATTATACATTATACGATAAATTAGATGTTAATCGTGGTAGCGAAATTGAAAGTGGAAATAATCAAAGAATATTTAAATTTAAAAAAAATGCAGATAATTGCGAGTATACATTATTAACTATGAGCGGTGGGTCATCCAAATCTATAGCCACCAGTACCAAAGAAGAATATACAATAGGAGAAACAAATTTTACATAAATAGTTTTTAATAATATATAAAATATATATTATTTGTAATAATATGGATATAAAAGATGCAAAAAGAATATTAGAAAAATATGAAAAAAAAAGGGGGAAGAAAATTGATATAAAAAAAAATAATACCAATTTAAAAAATGCAACAATAGAAAACTATGTAACTAAAATAAAACATATTAACAAAATTATAAATAATAAAAAAGTTAATATAAAAAGATTAAGTAATATATTTGTTGATAATTATAATTTAAAAGATAAAGAGTACATAATAAAAAAATTCACTTATTTAACAGATAATGAATTAATTAAATTTTTATATGCAAATTACACAAATGAGAATACAATAAAATCTTATTTAATACCATATGCTGTAATATGTAGTAAAATAGATTATTTTATAGATAATAATGTCTATAAAAATATAATTGAAAATATTGAAAATATAAATAAAAAATATGAAAATGACATTGATAATAATTCAGTTAATATAGTAGACAATGATAAATTAATAGTAAACTATGATGAAGATGAATTAGACAAAAATATAAAAAAAATCGAAAATATAGAAGATAAAGTAATTTACGCATTGTATACTTACATACCACCGCGAAGATTAGAATATTCAAATATGATAATTAAAACCGATTATGTAAATTTAGATAAAAGTCATAATTATATTATTGTAGAAAATAATATTCCAATAAAATTTATATTCAATAATTATAAAACAAACAAGGTATTTGGTGTGCAAATATATGATATAGAAAAAAAAATTCAAGAATTAATAATAAAACATATATTTGAAAATAAAAAAAAAATCGATGATTATTTATTCAGTTATAAATCAAATAATTTTGGTAAAAAGATAACAAATATATTTAAAATGATATATAATGCCGATATTAGTGTAAGATGGTTAAGAATATCTTATACAAGTAATATAAGACAATATAATTTAACAAATAATGAATTAAAAATAATAAGTGAAAAAATGGCACATAGTATTGTAACAAATAGTAGATATAATAAAATTAAAATGTATGAAAATGTATGAAAATGTACGAAAAAATGATATTATAAATTATTTTATAATTTAACAAGTAAATGAAAAGTTACTTTGATTACCAGACGGTAGATGTGTTAAAGTATAATATATACTATAACCCAAAAATCAAAAACAAGTATTTAGATGAAATCATAACAGATTGTGAAATAGATGATAATTTTTTCGAGTCCCATTACGAAGAATGGGACTACGACTTTTTAAAAGATTTAGATTAATTATTTATTCAATTTTAAATATAATTGATGTTCTATATCATAATATGGTAAATAATATATATACTTATTATTAATCTTAATTTTAATATAGTAATTTATTAAATAATCAATATTTGTATTAAAAAAATTAAAAGCAGCTAAATTTTCTTTTTTTAAATTATTAATCGTTATAATTGAATCTGTATTATTTTCAAAATAAGAGATAAAATTCGTATTCTTCATAATGTTATCATCTAATTCAGTAAAAAAATTAGAATCGATAGGATAATCAACTTTAATCCAACAATATCCTAAATAATGATTGCCAATAAAGTATTCATCTAAATATTTGTCATTTTTATCCAAATAAGTATTAAATACTTGATAGTTATTTGAATTGGCTATAAAATTTTCATTGTTAAATATTTTATTCTCACGAAATTTTGACATTATGTTCAAAATAAGTAAGGAGACATTATGAGTCAAATTATAACTAGTTTTAATTTTATTATTAAATTTATCTAAATAAATTTTATATTCTTTTTTTTTGTTGCTATAAATATTTGTAAATTTAGCACAAATAATAATTGTTAAAATTTCATCTACGAAATATTTTTTTAAATTATTGAAAGAATACAACACATTTTCATTATAAATTTCTTGAACACGAGTTGATATGGATAAATTAGGGTCTTTTATATTATATAAATTAAAAATAAAATCGAATGTTTTTATATCCATATTATACTTCAATTTTATATTTGCTAGTTTTTTGGCGAATTCCGGTTTTTGTATTGATTTTCTAATTTCATCATTAAAGTTATAAATATAATAAATTATTTTTTCAAAAAATTTATTATAATTTTCATCGTTATTTGTATCATTAAAGATTTCATGAAATATATACATAACAATAAAATATAGTGTTTTTAATTCATCTCTAATTAAAGGCCTTCTTGGATGAAAGATAGCAAAGATTTTATTAATATAATCGGATGTAATACTGAGAGTCAATAATGCTCTACAATAAACATATAATGATTTAATAACATCATCCTCAAAATCATCATAACCCCTATCATGATCTGTTTTTTTTATAAAATAATTATCATATACAAATGGCATACAAGTACCATAATCCCATGTTGTCCAATTAATTTTTAAGTTATTAATATAGAACAATTTACCATGAATATTATATTTTATAAAATTATTTAATTCCATTGGTGTGTTTTTGAATAAAAAATTACCACTATGAGTATCACGATGCAAACATTTTGTTACGCTCCAAAATGATAAGATTGATATTATAATATTTTCAAAGCCATTTAATAAATAGTAAAAATGAGGTATATTTTCTGTTCTATACTCGTTATATTGTAAAGGATTTAAATATATATTAATATCTCCAGAATATACATCAACTATAGTACAATTTATAGGCGGCTTTGTCCCCAAATTACACCCTATATTATATCTATTTACTTGTTTTTTTTCTTTAAATATTGGAAATATTTTACATACTTGTTCCTCGGTAGCATTTAGTTGTAATGTTTTATAGATTATCGGTAAATTTATATTTATTTTATTAATAGCATATTTACTAATTAATTCAAATAAATGATTTTCTTTTAAATTAGATTGTTTGAACACGGTATAATTATAACTTGATGTATTATCGCATAATGATAATTTAGCTACAAATTCATTTTTACCAATATACGCTTTATAAATAGAACCATATTCACTATTCGAAGCACTACCAAGTTTTACAAGCTGCATAGTATTATTTTGTGATAATTCAACCTTTAACTCTTGCTTATCATCAATTATAAAATTATATAATTTTAATTTATTATAAGCGACATATGCATTTTTATTATGAATAATTATTACTTCTTTAAATATATTTTTTTTTATATTATTTATATAAGTTGATATTTTTTTAAAATTTTCATTATTATGAATGTCATTATTATCAGTTATTTGATCATATGGAAAAAGCTTTATGTTTTTCTCAATTTCTTTTAAATAATTTAAATAAAACCTTTTATTAATTTTATTTAAATCGTTACATTTATCCCACTTTGTATCTTTGCATGGATAAATTATATTATTATTATACATTAAATCAGTTAAGTTATAATTAAAATTGTTACAACCATATATTGAGTAATTGGTATATTTATTACATGGTAATTTCTTCCACCTATAACCATATTCTGTATTATCATTAAATTTTTTTATAACATCTTCATAATCAATGGTTTTATTTGTAGTAGATTTAGAACTATTAAACATATTTGATGCACTTGATGATGTCGGCGCATTTGATGACCTTGATGATTTCGACGCATTTGATGACCTTGATGATTTCGACGCATGTGGTGACCTTGATGATTTCGACGCATTTGATGAACTTGATGATGTCGGCGCATTTGATGCACCTGGTGCTGTCGACGCATTTGATGAACTTGATGATGTCGGCGCATTTGATGCACCTGGTGCTGTCGACGCATTTGATGACCTTGATGATGTCGGCGCATTTGATGCACTTGATGATGTCGGCGCATTTGATGACCTTGATGATGTCGGCGCATTTGATGACCTTGATGCTGATGACGCAATTGCTGTCGATGCATTTGACAGCATTGATGCTGATGACGCAATTGCTGTCGATGCATTTGACAGCCTTGATGCTGATGACGCAATTGCTGTCGACGCATTTGACCGACTTGATGCTGATGACTTAGATTCAAATGGTAGATTTTTAGATATACTAGAAAACGAATTTAAATTTTTACTTGAGCCCATTTTTAAATCCCAACCCTGTTTGTCAGCTTGCGCAGATTGCGCAGATTGCGAATTATTTGTCCGAGACGATGATGCTGATGTATGTGCTGATGTATGTGCTGATGTATGTGCTGATGTATGTGCTGATGTATGTGCTGATGTATGTGCTGATGTATGTGCTGATGGCTGTGCTGATGACTGTGCTGATGTATGTGCTGATGACTGTGCTGATGGCTGTGCTGATGACTGTGCTGATGTATGTGCTGATGTATGTGCTGATGGCTGTGGCTTTGGCTTTGGCTTTGGCTTTGGCTCTGGCTGTGGCTGTGGCTGTGGCTGTGGCTGTGCTGATGTTTGTGTTGATGCCGATACTCTTGATGGTTTAGGTAAACTTGATGTCTGTAGAAGAGTTTTGGCCTTTGTCCCCAAAGTTTCTGATGATAATTTTGTATATTTGTTACTTGTAAATGATGGATGTAAAATTATTTTTTTTAATATAAAATTAGGATTCGTATTTAAATTATTTATTTCATTATCATTTTTGTTTCTTAATATCGCATAAAAATCATTATTTATACTTGGATAACCATAATTAGAAATATAGTTTAAAAAGCACTTATAAATTATCATATAATGATTAGGAAAATAATTATTATTATTGTATTCTAATGTAGTATGTGTATACGTGTATATTAAAATAATAATAAAATTAATATTAAATAAGTAACTATCTCTTTTAGCGTTAATAAAATTTATAATACTATTAAAAAATAATTTATTTTTTTTAATCAAAATGTCATAATAATGTTTATGAATTTTAAATATTTTACTTTCATATCCAACATATTTTAATGCAAAATTATAAAATATATCAATAAAATGATTAATAGCATATTTCTGAATTTCTGTGTTATTGTAAATTTTATTAATATTGATATTAATATAATGCATATTACTAAAATTTTTTTTTTGAATTATTTTATTTAGAAAAAAATTAAAATTATTTTTACAAATATCATTAACTAAAATAGTAATATTACTAGAATGAATTGGTTTTCTATTATTACTATATAATATCATTAATGAAATTAATTTTTCATTAATTTTTATATTAATTTCTCTTTTTCTACTTATTGATGTTGATGGTGAAAAAAACTCATTAATTAATCCATTTTTATTAACATATATTTTAATTTTATTATTTGCAAATGGCCAAACGCCACCATTCTTTTTAAGTACCATTTACTTATAATATGATTTATTTTTATTTATTGCAATAGGAAATTAAAAAAATTAATTATTTCTAGAACCATATTTAATAATAGATGTTTTTTTTATTTTATCATATTTTATTTCAATTTTATCATCAATATTATCTTGAATAATATCAATATGTGATACAACAATAATTGTATTAAAAATTAATAATAAATTTTTCAAAAAATTTGGAACAATTGATAAATTATCTTTATCACATGCTGTAAATCCCTCATCTATAAATAATTGATTACATATTTTGTTTCCAAACAAACTAAGTCTAAGACACATAGAAATTACAAAATTTTGAAATCCCGATGCTTGATTAATAGAAATAATTTGTGCAAAATTTGTTTCATTATGAACATTTTTAATTAACCAATTAATATGAATAATATCCTTATTTTCTGTTAATATATAATCTAGTTCAAACATTTTACAATTCTCATGACATAATAATTTAATATAATTATTTGTCTTATTAATAATAGTTTTTAATATATAATTATCATATAGCCATTTTTTATAATCTTTAAATTTATCAATTATAATTTGAATAAGAAGAATAATAGTAGATAAATTAACTTCAATATCATATAATTTTTTATATATAATCAAATTTTTATTATTAAAATTTTGTTCAGTTTCTAATTTAGAAATATAATTAGCAGTAGTTAATATATTGTCATCAATTTTTGAAATAGCATCTTTTAAATAATAATTACTTTTATAGTTTTTTTTGTTAATTAAATCTTTAAATTTAATATATGCTTCGATATCATTTTTATATTGGATATATTTAAAGGACTTATATATTAATATTTTTTCATATTCATTTTTAATTTTGTAATAATTATCTAATCGCGGTTTTATATTAATATAATAATTAATATGTTCTTCTAATAAAATATTTTCTTTATTTAAGGAAACAATATTCGTATTTATACGGTTTAAAGTAACTAACCATTCATTATACTTAATATATCTATTATATTCCTGATATTTATCATGTAAATTATAAGTAATATTCAAAAATTCCTTATTATCATTAAGCAAAATATTTAAATAACTATTATCATTATCAATAAATTTATCGTATGTATCCTTACTTTTTAAATTAATAGAAATATTATTTTTAGTTTCGTTAAATTTATAAAATTTATACCAATTATTATATAATTCGTATTTTTCAATAATATTAATATTTTTAATATATATTTTAATAATATTATAATCAATTAATTTATTTAAATTATTAATGTCTAATTTGAGTTTTTTTATTTCAGTAACCCATGGTCTTTTGTTACAATAAACACAATTTTCATCATATTTATAGTTATCTGAATTATAAAAACTCAAAGTATCTTTTAATTTATTAAGTTTTAAATAATTAAGATAATTATTTTCATTATCTTTATTAAATAAAATAATGAATTCAATATTTTGAAAAAAATTATTTATATAATTTTTTGTAGAGTTACTGGTTTTAAATTTAATAATTTTAGCAGGTTTATCAATATTTATATAATTGTCTAGTTGTAAAATAATATCAGTATTATTTTTTTCAATAATAACTACTTTATTTTTATTTAATTTAATTCTATCTGTTAAATAAACAATTTTTTTTTGATTTTGTATAAATGTATAATGAGTAAAGTCTTTATCAAAATTAAAATTATTATTATACATATATTTTTCATTTTTATCATAAAATGATAAAAAAGTATCAATATTTACAAAAAATTTAATGATAATATCGTTTATAATATTATAATTAAAATCTATTTTATCAACAATAACAGGTTTAACCGAATTATGATAAATTAAATCACAATTTAATTTATTTAATTGTGAATAATTATTATCTAATTTATAATTTAAATTAGACAAAGATTCATTAAATACATCTGAAAAACCAAAATATTCTTTTAAACAATTATATTCATAATCAACATTTTTACAATCTATATTACTATTAAATGAAATATTATCATAATATTTTTTTGAATAATCTATTATTTTATTATCATTAAAATCTATACTTTTAAAAAAATATTTAATTTCATTAAAATCATTTAACATATTTTCATAAGATTTATAATCAGAAATATTAATTTTATCTAATTTAATTAGTTCATCATCATAATTAGTATTTAGATCTATATTAGTTATATCATTATTAATTATTACGATGTCTTTTGTTAATCTGTTTTTTTCATTATATAATTCTATTAATTTTAATTTATAATCATCTATATTATGCGATGTGTAATTATCATTATTATTAATAAAACCATAAAATACATTTTTTTGCGCTATAACCGTTTTATTAAAATCTTTGTATTTATTCAATGAATTTTTAAATAAATTAAATAAATTATGTATATATTCAATATTGGTTGCATTATCTATTAATTGAACACTATCTTTATAATTCATTTTTAATATATTATTATCTATATTTTGCGTTATCATAGATGATGATAAAAAATCATTTATACTACCAAAAATATTGTTAATATATTCTTTAGCAGCTGCATCTTTTTTAATTAAAACAAATTGATTATTTTCCTTTATATATAAATTTGTTAGTATTTTGATAGTATATTCATTATCTTTTTTTCTATTATATTCCTTTTTAATTCTATATATTGTATTATTTTTATTTAATTCAATGATAGTATAAGCAATGTCTTTATTGAAATTTATTATACCAGATGTAATATCATTTTGTTTATCAATAGTTATATTGCCCCAAATTGCTAATACAAGAATATCATAAATTGCTGATTTACCAGTGCCATTTTTACCAGAAATAATAAATGTAGAACTTGTTAAATTTGAAAAATCGATCCAGTTAATATCATCGTAACAATATAAATTATTCCATTCCAAGTAATCAATATTAAAATTATAATCAATTATTTTTTCATCTTTAGATTTAATACAAGTATTTATTATATTATCAAGTTCTTTATTTTTTTTTAGACATTCTGCATGTAATTGATTTGGATAATTATTAATATCAAATAATAATTTATGATTATCTTGTATGATTTCATATAATAGTGAATATTGTTTGTTATTTAGATGTTCTTTGAAATATAATAATAAATTATCAGAATCAATAATATTATTATCATTAATTATACTATTATTTTTTGTTATATTATAATTAATTGAATTATAGTTTGAAATAACTTTATAAGTAATATTAAATTTTTGTAATATGTTATTTAAATTATTATTATTAAAATTCGACAAAAATTTTATTTCTATATTTTTAGGAAAATAATCAATATTATTATTAATATATTCATATAATTCATAAAATTTATTAGTTTTTCTAAAACATATTTTATCATCTAGTTCTTTTAAAACAATTTTTCCAAATTCATTATAAACATTTACAAATTCAATATTTTTTTCTTCCAAATCCCAAATAACATATCCGTGCTCTATAATATCTTCTCCAAAATTTTGCTGTATTAATGAACCACTATAACACCAGTTTACTTTATTTTTATAAATATTTTTTTGTCTTAAATGTATATCGCCTAATAAAGCAAAATCAAAATCTTGAATCCATTCGAATGGATAAGGGTTATGTTCATTTGAAATATTTGTACCATTATATAATTTTATATTCGCAAATGTACCATGAAATAATGCAATTTTATATTTTACATTTTGAGTAATAATAGGGAAAGGATGAAGATTATTTTTTCTTCCAGAACTAGATAAATTATCAAGAGTATCTCTAATATTTACATATGAAAATCCAATATTATCTATGACAAATGATTTTGTTTCTCTTAATACAATTAAATTATCTATTTCAAATGTTGATGTGACAAGGGACGGTTGATTTAATTCGTGTTGAATACTATCATGATTTCCTTCTAAAATAATAGTAGTTCCAATTTTAGTTAAATTTTCTATTAATATTTTATATAACATTAAACCGTAATTTCCAATATTATTTTTATTATGGAAAATATCACCTGTTATTATAATTAAAAATTCTTCCTTTTTATATTTATATGTTTTCAAAGATTCAAATAATTTACCAAAAACATTTTTATATTCAACAAATCTACTATAATTAATATCACCATTTCTGATATGAATATCAGATAAATGAAATAAATATTTAATCATTGTGTAATAAATAATATTAATTAATATTTATATAAAAATATAGTTAGATAAACATATTACTTTCATAAATGGCATTTTATTATAATAAGAAATATAATGTATTAAGAACGCGAAAGACCATAAAAATATAAAAGGTTGTTTATTCGTTATTATATTATATATTATAAGTACCATATATATTGTCATTGTTGATAATTTTTTATTTTTATTTGTATATCTATAACAATAAACTATTTGTAAAATATGTTGTATATATGCACTTAAAAAGATATATAAGTTTACAAAATCAAAATGCGATACACAATACAAAATTAAATATATCATTATATATAATTCACATAATTCAAATAATTTACTTTGATTTAAATTTAAGACTGATTTGCTTATATTTTTTTTATTGTAAATTTTAATATTAAATTTATGATTTATTGTAAGTAAAATTAATATTACTAAAAATAATATATCTATTTTTCTTAATTGTTTCATTCTATAATTTTAAAAATATATATAATATATAAAGAGCATATGATTGATAAGATTCCATATGAGGCATTTTTTGCACTATATTTAATTATAGCATCAAACTATATTGGTGACTTATTTAGTTGTAAATTTAGAGAACTTTTATCTTCAAGTATGTTAATAAAACACTTTATCGGCATCATTATATTTGGATTTTTAGTAGTATTGTCGGGAATAAATTTAGAAGAAGATAATGCAATATTAAATGGAGTATTAATAACAATAATATTATACATATGGTTTTTATTAACAACTAGAACACATGCTTATGTCACATTATTAATTGTTATGTTATTTTTAATAATGTATATAATTAGTTATAGAATAAAATATTTAAAAGAACAAAAAAAATCAGCAAAAAAATTAGAATTAATTAATAAATATATTTTAATTATTTCCGGAATTATAACATTATTAGGGGTACTAAATTATGGATATTTGAAAAGAAGAGAAGTTAAAAGTAGAAATGAACAATTTAGTATATATAAATTTTTAGTTGGTAATGTTATTTGCAGAAATGATAAAATTGATACATTTATTGCTGTATAAAAATATTAGTTTTAGAAAAAATGTAACTAATTTAAAAATACGCAAAGTGTTTAATGCTAATTAAATAAATTTTTTAAAGTAGTCAATTGATTCTAAGAATAAACCTTGATGATGCATCACCGAACCGGGTCTCATAATTCTCATATATGCTATGCTAATTTCAGGTTTAAAATTACATTTTAATATTAACCATATACATATTAAAATAGCTGTACGACCAAGTCCTGCATTACAATGAATTGCAAAAATTTCATTATTATCAATAATATTCATAAATTTTTTCATAATTAAAATAGAAGGGGTTGTCATATCTTCAAAATACAAATCATGAATAATAATATTAGACTTTTCAAATAATTGTTTGTCATATGAAGATTTGTGATTTAAACGAATAATATTTTTTATTTTTTTTTTTTTTTTTTTTAATTTTATTATTTATTTTTTTTTTTTATTTAACTTTT
>Ga0206131_10006310_pt1 | contig 12191 bp, 12 predicted proteins | sample Helgoland_Spring_FD_148636 | JGI IMG/M metagenome (GOLD analysis project Ga0206131, IMG submission 148636) | Pelagic subsurface seawater microbial communities from Kabeltonne, Helgoland, North Sea - Helgoland_Spring_Bloom_20160517_1 | ecosystem: Environmental > Aquatic > Marine > Epipelagic ... | reverse complement strand
TGTCGTCTTCGCCTCTTGCTGAGGAATCTAATATTAAATCAGCTGCATATTGGAAAACTGGCGCCGTAGCACCGAAGACGAGGGATTCACGCACAGCCCACAGCTTTTCCTCTGGCAAAGACTCTGGGTGAAGCGATAATCCCAAAAGAGCAGTCAAGTCACCCTGCTTACCAAGTTCCCGCAAGGTTGCCTTATCGTAACTTTGATAATTTAACGGCCTGCCATCTCTGCCTTTCTCTTCGCTTAAACTTCCGCCATTACGGTCCAAAAATTCCGTCAATTCCGCTGTAGCCCGCGCCTTGTCGTCATCGTTTAATTCCCACTGCTCACACCAAGCATCTTCATAGTTGGCCGTGCCTGGCACATAAAAGCCAATTTCACCCATAGCAGACAAATAATTGGCCTCTACATCGTCATTACTATCTACTTCACTTGGCTCTGTACCAAAAGTAGCCTGAACGTCCAACCCTGCCAAATCATTAGCGTCAACCTTTGTATCTTTGACGACTGCTGCACTGCCAGCATTTAACTGATTGTCACTGCCACCATCAGAGCCCCACAGTAGAAAACCGACGACTAAAACAATAGCGCTAACTAACGATACGACAGCTATCTTACTCTGAGATAAAGTATTGGGCATTGGCTTCAACTTCTCCGACATTTTTTATCTCTATCATTCAAGCACTCGTTCACAGCTTCGTCTCTATCATTTTGTTTCTTTTGCATACAAATCTTTGAGTAAGTTGCACCGTCAACCGTTGTGACGCCACCAGTTACAGTCACCACTCCTCCCAGATAACTTATCCATCCTTTCTCACTGATACCAACTGTGGCATCTAAGTTCAATTGGGGTATGGTCGCCGCCGCGTAACACCAGTTCAAAGCGCTTGTATGGGCTGATATTGCTTCGTTTTCACAGGTTCTAGCGGCAATGTTGGCATCTATTTTACACTGTTCAACCACCCATGTTGGTGTGTTATTATTAAATGGCTGTGAGGGCCGGTAAAAGGCACTACTTACGATATAGCCAACGTAAGCGTTGGGGTTTACGGGAATATACTCATTACCCGTTACAATAACTTCCTCAATTGGTCCTTGAGCAAAAGATCCAGTACATAGACTAGATAGTATCATTATAAGTGCAGATAAATTTTTTGTTCGGGTCATCGCTAAATCCTTTTAGAGTAAACAGTCCTGATCCCCCAGTGGACTTCCCAGACTTTGCTAGACACCAAATAGCGTTAAAATGTAACTCTATGAGAGGTGTTTATGACCAGCAAACGATACACAGAAGAATTCAAAATCGAAGCGGTAAAGCAAGTCACTGAGCGAGGCTATTCCGTTGCTGAGGTGGCCGAACGACTGGGTACCACATCGCATAGTCTGTATGCCTGGATGAAGCGCTATGGGGAGAAAAGCCCTCAGCTGGCCAAGCGTTCCGATGATCAAGCAGAGATCGTCAAGCTCAAGGCTGAACTTCGTCGCGTGACCGAAGAGCGCGATATTTTAAAAAAGGCCGCCGCGTACTTTGCCAGCGACCACGTGTGAAGTACGCTTTTATCCGTGATAACCGTACAGAGTTTTCTGTCAGAGCCATGTGCCGAATTTTCAAAGTGCATTTCAGTGGATTTTATTCCTGGATGGATAAACCTCTGTCGAATCGAGCGATTGAGGATCAACGATTGCTCAAGCTTATCAAGGAATTTTACGTAGCGAGTGGAGCAACCTATGGTAGCCCATGGATTCACCGTGATATGCGCGAGGCCGGTGAGGCATGCAGCGTTCATCGTGTCGCACGTATTATGCGGGAGAATAAACTACGTGCGCAGATTGGTTACAAGCGACGCTATATCAAAGGAGGTAAAACAGGGAGCATTGCGGCTAATCACCTGGACCGCAACTTTAACCCAACTGTACCCAATAAATTCTGGGTCAGCGACATTACGTATGTTCGTACATACGAAGGTTTTTTGTATGTTGCAACGGTTTTAGATCTGTTCTCACGTCGTATCGTGGGTTGGTCGATGGATAAAACCATGGATCGGCACTTGGTGATTAAAGCGCTTCTGATGGCGGTGTGGAAGCGTCAGCCGAAGGAGTCGGTATTGGTGCACAGTGATCAAGGGAGTCAATATGGGAGTGCTGATTACTTGGCTTTCATGCGAGATAACAATCTCGAACCGTCCATGAGTCGCCGGGGCAACTGCCATGACAACGCCGTTGCGGAAAGCTTCTTTGCTACGTTTAAAAAGCGGGTCACCCAGCGAAAGATCTACACAACGCGAGAGGAAGCCAAGGGTGCGATATTCAATTTTATTGAAATGTTCTACAATCCGATAAAGCGACACAGCCACACCGGAGGCGTGTCGCCGGTGAAATTTGAACAAGACTATTTTTCGAGGCTAGAAAGTGTCTAGTAAAGCCTGGGAAGTCCACTATCAGAAGCTATCAAGTCTCTAGGAAACTAGGGGCTTGCCACCATAGCTTTAATGGACAACTTCCTAGCTTCGATGAACTACCTATACCTGCCGTCCTATACCAGCTTCCAGTCCTTCATCCTGACCGTCCTCGAGGTTCTAGGGCAATGATTTGAGCATATGGCACTAAAGGGCGCTTGATTGGGCTTAGGGCGGGTGCATGGACAGTTACGCCAATGATGGATCGGAACGATTAGCAATAAAATCAATGAATTAAAATGGCATGGTACAAAAATGGTAACAGTGCCAGAGGGGGGTCAAAATAGACTGACAAGCATTCTTAAGTCTTTTTTTGATTAAAATCAGTAAAAAATAGACTTCAAAGTAATCAAAATACCAATGACTAATAAGCAGCTAATAGCGATTGTTCGATACAGTGCAGAACCATATTGATTAAATAGATGGAATCCAAGTCTGTCACCAATCAACATAGCTGGAAAAGCCATCAAACAAAACCAAAGTGACTGCATAGTTACAAAGCCTGCAAAACAGTAGGAGATAAGCGCTATAAACGCAGATGCAAAGAAAAAAGTCATCAATAAAATACGACTTTTTTCAGGTGTCGACTGGGACTGTAGTGCATAAATAATTATTGGCGGACCAGGAATTGCCAACGATCCATTCATAATTCCAGAAAGCAAACCTGTTAAATAGGTAGTAAACTTATTCACTGGAATACGAATTTTTCGGAGAAAAATCATACCTAAACAGCCCGCTATAACCGAACAGCCCACCCAAAACTGAAATTTTTCGACTGAAATACTCTTTATTACCTGAGTGCCAATAATGGTACCAATAATAGCTGCCACAACTAAAGGAACAAGCGGATTTAAGGGAACATTTGTTAAGTAATTTCGGGCATAAAATAAATTAATAGCAAGCGTAAGCAATGACACTAAAACAACTGCCTGAATTGGGGACAAGAATAATGAAAATGCAGGAACTGCCGCCAAAGCAAAACCAAACCCAGTGAATGACCGAAGTACAGCTGCCAAAATTACCACAATCCAGATAATTGAAGCTTCCGCAAAAGTGATATTTTGTAAAAATTCAGCCATAACTAGACTCCTAAAGCCTATTGGAAATCAATAAAATAAATTGAATAGTAATAATTAAAACTGCTTTAAGAACGCTTTAACTCAAGATGATATTTATAGGCATCACCTCTATAGGCTAGATATTCACATACAATCGTTTCGTCATGCATATCTTTAATTAATCGGGTTACCCAAAAAATAGGCTTCCCAATATGAATATCTAAAAGCTTAGCCAACTTAGACTCCGCTGAACGGGCCTCCATAGAAATATGAGCTTGCCCTAATGAAACATCCAAATTATTTTCTAAAGTATGAAAAATATCATCAGTTTCATGGGTATCAAGGACTTTCATACCTATATCAATAGGGAAATAACTAGTATCTAAGGATATGGGTTTCTTGTTTAAATAACGCATGCGAGTAATTTCAAATACTTTCTTTGACTGTAGATTGTCCTGAACAGCCTGACTTGGGGTGACTTTTTTTGCACTTAACAACTTAGTGGATACTCTGTTGAGGCGAGAATCAATGGCTTCGGATAAACTTTGTAGACTTCTAATCTCTTGGCTTACTTTAGGCTTACTAACAAAAGCCCCCTTGCCTTGAATACTCCATAAAAGTCCCTCTGTATGTAACTCTTTAAGGGCCTTTCTAACAGTAATTCTACTCACCCCAAAGCTTGTCATTAATTGGTTTTCTGAGGGAATGCGCTCATCAATAGAATAGTCATCACTCAAAATTTGTTGTTTGAGTTGATTCTTAATATTGATATAAAGAGGTAAAGCTGTACTTTTAATCATTAGCTAGAGATCACCATAAAATTTAAAAAGTTAGGGCCGGCAATAAATTGCCAACCCAATCTATTAAAAAAAATTAAAGCTATAACTTCAACTGTATACCTAGCTTAATCGTTTCTGTGGAACTACTACCAGTTTCTTGATCACCAAAGTAAATTCCAACACGTGCGCCATGGCCGTTAATTAAAGAAGTTAAGCCAACATCGACACGAGTAGTATCACCACTGTTGTCATCTGGAGAGAACTCTTGATAACGAACGCTTGCTTGAAGACGGCCGAGACCAAATATACCATCAGGCATGTAGGCTACTGAAACCATAGCTGCATCACCTTCTTTAGACGCTGCACCAAATTCATCATAATCATACAAAGCAGCTTCTACAGTCGCCACACTGCCATCCGCAAGATTCTTCTCTAACAAGAAATCAATATTAGATGCTGAAAAATCTGTTGTGCCACTCACATCACCAAAAGCATCAGATTGTTTCATAAATGTATAGCCAATGGTCATAATGTCCTTTGAACCCAAGTACGTACTTCTTGTGAGGTAACCTTCTTTATCCAAGAAACTATATGCAACTCGACCGGAAACAGACTCTGTGTCTTTAGGAACTGTAGCATCAGCTTTACCGCCAAACATACCCAAAGAATAATCTAGCTGGCCACCAGCTGCAGAACCAATAATGGCAAAACCATCATCTCGACCACCCTTTTTAGGAATTGGATACCGTGAAGCAACACCAGGATATTGCCAAGTCGGTAAATTATAAGACCCACTCAGATTAGACCGATCACTTGGCGGAATAAAACGTCCTGCCCAAAGTTGAATATTGTCTGCAAGCTTCACTTTTACTAAAGAATCAAGCATTAGCATATCGCCGTCTTTGTGTTCAGTTTGAAGTTGGAAACCAATTGTGTCGGTTACCTTGGCTTTCATATAAAAACGCGCGCTGTGAATACTAGTACCAAATGAATCACTATCACCAGAATCAGTATCAGTATCAGTATCTGCAACCTCTACACGAATACTTCCGCCAAAATTGATTGATGTTGTATCAGATACCTTTAACTTAGCGCCAGCAAAAGAATCACTAGCTAAAAGCAAAGCACCACCTGCTATAAATATAGATTTAAACCATGTTGATTTCATTACTCTTTCCTTTTCATAAAAATGATAAATAGATAAAATTACTAACTGATAAGACCCGCATGATGGCCTAAATATAAATCGTTAGATTGTTGCCACTTTTGGCCTAAAGCCATCAGGGAAAAATCACTTTTTGCTCTTCCAACAAAACACACACCAAACGGCAACCCATCGGTTCTTAACTGTGAAGGCACAGCGACAGCTGCTAGATTCAAAATATTCACAAAATAGGTGTAGTAGCCCATATTGGTGTTTAAACTGACTGGGTTCGCCTTTACGTCAGCAATGGGGTAAATGGTTGGTGCAGTCGGTACCATCATGAAATCAATATTCTCGAACAACAGCCTTGCTAATGCCTGAAGCTCGGTAATTCGATAATATTCATGACATAAATCTACCGCTGAATACTGTTTAGCCTTTTCTACAATAACTCTGACACTCGAATGGATATCATTTGAATGATCTTTTAAAAAGGGCTTAATTGACGACAGACGCTCCGCCAACAAAGGACCATCAAAAAGCATTCGACCTGCCTCTAAAAAAATTGAATAATCAACGTCAACTACCGTTGCACCCAGACTTTTTAGTCTTGAAACTGCATTCTCAAAACAATTTTGAGCATTAGCATCACCGAAAAATTCGAGATACTCAGGCGCTGGTATACCGACAATCTGCTTAGAAAAAGAATTATCTTCGCCTTCAGGTAAAGCCGTAAAGTTAGATAAAAATGGATCGCTGACATCCTCTGTTAAGCCCTGTTCAAAAACAGCTTTCGCATCATTACAGGACAAAGCAAATATCGGCATGCAATCAAATGATCGATTGGCATATACCATGCCATGGGTACTTAGAACCCCCGGAGTAGGCTTGATACCAACGATATTATTTAATGCAGCAGGAATACGACCTGAACCGCCGGTATCACTCCCCAATGCAAAACTAACCAATCCTGCTGATACTGCTACGGCTGATCCAGAACTAGAGCCACCTGGGATATACTTTGGATTAAATAAATTAACTGGATGCTCGGGGCTTCTAACACCCACTAAACCCGTAGCAAATTGATCCATAGTATTTTTCCCGATCAATATTGCACCTGCATCTTCAAGCCTCTTAACTACAGAGGCGGTTTCTTCAGGAATAAACGAAATAGAGGGGCAGCTGGCAGTGGTTGGCAATCCCTCAATATGGATATTATCCTTCACACAAAAAGGAATGCCGTATAGGGGTAAAGACGCGGCATCCATATCCATCAAATCTTTGGCCCTTTGCACAACATCAGATTGCTCTAGCAAAAAGGTCCAAACACCATCATTACCGCGCACATCAATACGTCTTAAAACCTCATTTACCACATCGATAACACTAAAATAGCCATTTTTATAGCATTCATTTAGCGTCTCAAAAGATAGGCTTAAGTTTTCAATTTGGGGATTAGAATTCATATTGATCGCTTACTAATAAATAACTCAATGGGCAGGTAATCAAAGACTACCTGCCACATCAGTTATTTATTTAGTGACTGCCTCCAAGTAATCGGTAACAATGAAATCTGACATTTGCTTAGACGAAGCCTCACGAGGAAGACGCTTTTGCTCATGCAAGAAGTTACCTGTAGATACTAATGTCTTAACAAAGCCACTCTTTTTAGAGCCATCGCCTAAATACTGCTGAGTTAATTGTTTTTCACATGGAACCATTTCTGTTCCTTTCATCATGCGAGTCGCATCGTCCAAAGAAAGCTCTAGCTCTTTAGCAATAATTTTTGCAGTTTCAGCGGGATTATTCAGCCAGAAATCAATGCCCGCACATTCAGCTTTAACAAACTTATTAACGTAATCTGGGTATTTTTCAGCAAAATCATTCATTACAACACCCACATCCCATGTCGGGTAACCACGAGCAGCCATAAGGCCAGATGTGGTAAACAGATGACCATCGTCTTTAAGAACACGACCTAAAGCTGGCTCCCAGAACCATGCAGCATCAATATCACCACGCGACCATGCCAAAGCAATATCATTCGGTCTTAGATCGATAATATCCATAGAAGCCGGATCAATTCCTTCATCAGCCAAAGCATTTAGAAGTAAGTAATGAGTTGTAGAACCAAAGGGTGCAGCAATTTTCTTGCCCTTAAGGTCACGAAAGTTTTTGATATCTGCCGACGTTCTAACCGCAAATGCCTCAACATAATCCAACATATTAAGGACCATAATGCCCTTAATAGGTAATTCTCTAGTCACACCAATCGCCGTTGGCGGATTTCCTAGACCACCAAAATCCACCTGATTGCCTGCAATCGCGCGAAGCATGTCACCGCCACCACCGACTTTAATGTAATTGATTTTTACACCTGGCATTTCCTTCTGAACTAGCCCAAGTGACTTTGTCACTAACTGAGCATTCACCAGATTAAGATAACCAACTGTTACTTCTTTTGGCTTCGTAGCAAATGAATTTGATGCCATTGATAGCATGCTTAGTACCACAATAAATAACGCATATTTCTGTTTCATAGTTCCACCTTTTGTTTAAAAATTAAAAAATAAAAAAAATTTGATATCAATTGACTACTTCGTTCGCCTACGATTTGCCCGAGTCCATGGCATCATGGCGAAACCAATACCACGCATCACCATATCCAAAGTAATCCCAGTTAAACCAAGTACAATTAATCCCATAATCACGATGTCGCTCAGTAAAAATTTAGCGGCATCCCAGATCATCCAGCCTATACCTGCAGAGGCAGCGACAATTTCAGCTGCAACAAGCACCGTATAAACGAAACCTAGTGAAATGCGCATACCCGTTAAAATAGTTGGCCCAGCACCTGGAAGGTAGACCTCGCGAATTAAATCTGAACGAGAGGCTCCAAGTGACTTAGCCGCTAAGACAAGCGTTGGATTGATGTCTTTCACCGCCTGAATAGTCGCAATAATGATGCCTGGTAGACCCGCCAAAAATAGCAGAGCCAGCTTAGAGAGTTCGCCAATACCTAACCACATAACCAATAAGGTGTAGAGCCCTAAGGGAGGGAGTGGTCTGTAAAATTCAATAAACGGATTAAAAATTGCGTGTGTGGTTCGCGAAATACCCATAGCGATACCAAGAGGAATACCCACCAAACAAGCAAGCAAAAATGCCGCTAGGATTCTATAAAGGCTGGTACCCACATGCTCGAACAGAGTTGAGCCCTGATACCCATCAAATAGGGTCTCAACAAATGCTTTATAAACAGCATCTGGGCCCGGTAAAAATAGTGGATTTGCCAATCCTGTAGCAGTCACAAAAGTCCAAGTAAAAAGCATAAACATGACAGACAGAAACGAAATACTTAATCGCTTATTCGACTCTTGCTTGAACCAACGGTTAACACTGTCCGCAAACCCTAGAGTGTTTAAGTTAGATTTTTCATTAGCTGATAATAAATTATTTTTCATAGCTAATTACTCTGCTCCCGATTCAGCGACACCCAGTAAATGCATAATGGTTAATGCAAATATCTTGGTGGCAGCTGTTGATTTAGTAATTGAGATACTCTCATTGACCGGAGCCCAGCCATCTTCACCTGAACCGAAGGTCACCGCATTAACACCCGCTTCACGGAAACGGATTGTGTCATTAAAGGCATTCTTTCTATTGAGAACAGGCTGTCCGCCAAGAATCTGCTTATACGCTTTAGCAATAGATATATTAGGTTCTTCAAGCTCAGGAACAGGTTCAGTGCCACAAACAAATAACGAATCAGGCACCTGTCTAACACTAAACCCAGCTGAAGAATGATCATTTAGAAAATTACTCACGGTATGAGATACATCATCAATAACTGAATCAATACTCATGCCCGGCAAAATACCAACAACTGCCAGTGTTAAGATGCAACTATCAGGTGAAAACTGCATTTCACCTTCCAAACCGCCTCTGATTCGAACAACACAGACACAGGGTGGCGTATGACCCATAAAATCTGTTGGTTCATGGGTAAAACTCATTTTATTCAATGGGTCCACAAGCCCAGATGCTAAGGTAATGGCATTTAACCCAGTGTCAGGCCTCCAAATATGTGACTTAACACCTGTAACAGTAACCTCAACCAAGCAATTACCGGCATTTGCAGTAGAGATATTCATACCCCAATCTTCAGAAGAGCCACCCCATGCCGTAGGCTCAGCAGTGATAGAATAATCAGGCTTTAAGCCAATAGTTTGAGTCATATACATAGAACCATGAGGACCATTCTTCTCCTCATCGACCGTGTAACAACAAATCAAATCACCCTTTAGCTGAACACCCTCATCAATCAAAGCCTTTACTGCAAGTAGTGAACATGCAAGATTACCGCGAGTATCCGAAGTGCCACGACCATACAACCAATCACCATGACGGGTTGCCTTAAAAGGATTCTGATCGCATTTGTCCCAACGCTCTGGCTCGACGGCAGGATAAGTATCCAAGTGGTCATTCAACATCAAAGAAGGCCCATTACCAGTGCCTTTCAAATGACCTATGATATTAGGTCTTTTAGGCTGTGATTCGTACTTTTCAACTTCAAAACCCATAGCTTCGAGTTTTCCGGCGACAAAAAGAGCAATAGCCTCCTCTTCGCCAGCAGGAATATCCGGATCCAAAGGGTTAACAGAATTAGGCTGGCCGGTACGAACCATTTCAGTAGTAAGTTCAAGCCATTCAGCTTCATCAACTCGCGCAATAATCCGATCTTCAAGCGCAGTAAGGGCGTTTTTCTCAAGTTCCATAGAAAACAAATCTCTTTAATTAACGTTAAAATTAGTGTTGGTTTTGTAGCTCAAACGCCTTGATACTCTCAGCACGAATAACCTCTAAACATTGTCTCTTAAGATCCATAAATTCAGGGGTGGTTGATAATTCTTGAGTTCTAGGCCTGGGTAAATTATTTTCAAACTCAGCGACAATTCGCCCAGGGTTTGAACCCATAACCACAATTTTGTCCGCAAGAAAAACAGACTCATCGACGTCATGAGTCACAAACACAACCGTAGTGCCAAACTCACTCCAAACATCAAGTAAACTTTCCTGCATAAAAACTCGCGTTTGAGCATCAAGTGCACCAAAGGGCTCATCCATCAGAAGCACACTGGGCTGGGTTGCTAAAGCTCTAGCAATACCGACTCTCTGTTGCATACCTCCAGATAGCTCAGCGGGGTAATGGTTGCGATACTTAGAAAGTCCAACCATTTCAAGAAAATATTCGGCCGTTCTACTAGCCTCAACATCACCCGATAATCTAGGGCCAAGAGCAATATTTTCGAAGGTGGTTTTCCACGGAAGAAGGGAATATTGCTGAAATACCATGCCGCGATCAGGTCCAGGTAATAACACCTCAGAATCGTCAACCCTGATAGAACCTGATGAAGGATTTAGATAGCCCGCAATACTGTTAAGCAAAGTAGACTTACCACAGCCAGAAGGCCCAAGTATGCAAACAAAATCACCCGCAGCAATTTTCAAATCAGCTTTATCAACTGCTGTCACAGCATCAGCGCCTTTACCAAAGACCACGTTAACGTTATCAACACTAATTTGCCCGCACTCCACTTTGGACCTTCTTAACTTAGTAGGGCCTGCAGATGAGCTACCATCGGTACTTAAAATTTTTCTTTCTTGGGTTGTCATTAAATTTTTTCCGGTAGATTACTGTGGGTAGTTTTTTTAGTACCAAGAAACTTGTATTTGAGAAAAACTACATTTACCTATGTACAACGCTATAACCGTGCCAAAAACTAACAACCTACCAAAATAAAAATATATCCTATTGATTTTATTGGTTTTATTTAATTTTGATTTTCTTTAAAAAATTAACAGAGAATTTTTATAACGAGCATTACTTGTGCATCAGAAAAATTTAACGCACTTATTTGGTGCGTTTTTAAAAAGGGTTAATACAAGTGAAAATATTGTTAAATGGGGACGTAAAAACCTTTAAAAATAATGCAGAGCATTAAGAAAAAGTGATTAGTATTGTTAAAAGAGATAAAGATAAAGATATAATTAAGATTAAAAACATAATAAAAAGGACTGTCTTGAAGATAGCTTTAGTTTTTTTAACTTCTTTGATCTTCAATCAATTACGGGCACATAAATGTTTTTTAGTCCACCAAAAAACCCAAAACTACTCTAAAATAACCAAAAAAACAGATAGCCTTAAACAGTATGCCAGTCAATCGAAAATTCTGCATAGCGCCAATGAATAACTGGCGCTACGCGATATTCCCCGACGGCGATGTAGGGTGGATTCCGAAGGAGCTAGATTTACCTCAGGCTCTGTTTGTTAACTTCAGTAATGACAGTAATTGAGTATAACTATTGGATTGGTCATCCTAAAAGACTAGGTATTTGATAACCAGATTGTGCGCCTGCATCTCGCAAAGCACTAAAGAGGATAATGATATGTCTGATATTAATGTAGCACCCAATGGTGACATCAAAAGTAAAGTTGCAGCGGAGGCTAAACCGCGCGTTAAAGTAAAGCACCTCACGCCGGCTGAGACGCGAGAGTTCAACCATCGCATGGGGCTGTCTAATAGTTATCTAGTAATCGGCAACAAGATTAAAGACTGTGGGGTACATGCCCAGGCTTATGTTGGCGCGAACCTTAGTGATCGGACGCTGGTAATTGAATATCCAGTACTTATCTCCACCCGGTCGAACACGCAACGCGAGACCGAGGCCATCAGCTAAGTTGTATTCTTTA
>Ga0206131_10006307_pt1 | contig 12196 bp, 9 predicted proteins | sample Helgoland_Spring_FD_148636 | JGI IMG/M metagenome (GOLD analysis project Ga0206131, IMG submission 148636) | Pelagic subsurface seawater microbial communities from Kabeltonne, Helgoland, North Sea - Helgoland_Spring_Bloom_20160517_1 | ecosystem: Environmental > Aquatic > Marine > Epipelagic ... | reverse complement strand
TTAGTAAACTTTAAAACTACAAATGCTCAGCTAGGCCAACAAATGGATATGGCTAATATGGGCAACGCTCAGCAAATGGAAATGGCAATGTTGGCTGACAAAGCCGCTACAGACAGTGCTAACTTTACAGAGGCTAATCGTTTTAAACTTACACAGCTACAGACTGCCGCACAGCATATGGCACAGAACACTGAGTTCCGTCAGCAGACTGAGTTAGCTAATCTAAGCACTGAAGAGCGTTTACAGCTTGCAAACCTTACGGCTCAGAACCAAGCGTCTTCAGAAAACTTAAATGCTAGTCAACAAGTAGAACTTGCTAACTTAAATGCTAAGCTAACTACAGGCGTAAAAAATGCTGAGATGCGTCAGCAAGCAATTGCTCAAACCTTTAGTGCTGATCAGCAAATAGAACTTGCAAACTTAGAAGCTATGAATCGTGCTGATGCTGAATCATTATCTAACGAACAGCAGTCTAAGTTAACTACATACAATGCTACGGTTCAGCGCACTATACGCCAAACTGAACTTAACTCGCGCATGGAAGAAGTCAACTTAGATGCAAGGCTTAAAGTTGAGTTGTCTGAACTTTCTGAAAAGAACGCAACAGAAAGAGCCAACATGACTACAGATCAGCAAATGAGACTTGCTAATCTTAATACTCTTGTAGACTTTAAGAAAGCTGATGCAGGTTTTGCACAACAAATGGAGCTTGCAAACTTAGGCAACGAACAGCAAATGGAGCTTGCAATGCTTCAGGAAAAGTCTGCTGTTGATGCCGCTAACTTTACTGAAGCTAACAGAGGCAGAACCCAAGAGCTTAATACTTACGTTCAGGTTATGTCGCAGAACGAACAGCTTAAACAAAATGCTGATATGGCTAATCTTTCTATGGAAGAGAAGATTGAGCTTGCTAATTTAAGTTCTAGAAGTCAAGCTGACATGGCTTCTATGTCTGCTGAGAATGTTCAACAGCTTCAAGTCTATGAAAAGAAAATGCAAGCGGGTCAAGTTAACGCACAGCTTGCACAACAGATGGGCTTAGCAAATCTTAGCAACGAGCAAGCCGCCGGAATGTTTAACGCTCAAATGAACGCTAATCTTGATGTAGCCGCAATGAGCAACGAGCAACAAATGGAACTGGCTAACAGCAAGTTTATGCAGAGCATGACGGCTACAAAGTTTAGTGCCGATCAGCAGACAGCCCTGCAAAACGCAACAGCCCTTACGCAAGTAGACTTAGCTAATGCTGATGCAAGGACTCGTGTGTCTGTAGAGAATGCTAAGAACTTTTTAACTATGGACATGGCTAACCTTAGCAACGAGCAACAAGGTATTGTTATGGATCAGCAACTAGCTCAACAAAGACTGTTATCTGATCAAGCCGCTAAGAATGCCGCAAAGCAATTTGGCGCAACATCTCAAAACCAGATGGATCAGTTTATGATTAGTCAGTCTAACAGCATGAGGCAGTTCAATACAAGTGCGCGGAACGCTATGGAGTCTTTCAACGTCACTGAAGCTAATCGCATGGAGGCTATTGAAGCGGGTAATCAACTACAGGCTGATAGTCTTACTGCACAGCTTGCCGCAGATATTAATAAGTTCAATGCTTCTATTGACAATCAGAGAGATACTTGGAATGCGGCAAACGCACAGGCTGTAGAGCAATCAAACATTAACTGGCGCAGACAAGCTAACACTGTAGATACTGCGGCGGCTAATGCGGCTAATCAAATGAATGTTCAAAATGCTTATAACATTTCTGCACTAGATCAAACTCAAATGTGGCAAACATTGCGAGATGAAGCATCTTATATTAGACAGGCTTATGAAAATAACGAGCAACGTAAAGCGCAGTTATTAGCTACAGCAATTGGAAATGAAGCATCTGCTGATAAAAATAAAACAACTGTTAGTACATTAGAGAAAATAGCTACTAAATATTTTGGAACATAAGGGGAATAAAATGGGTTTGTTTAGTAAAGTTTGGAAAGGCGTTAAAAAAGGATTTAAAAAAATTGGCAAGGGAATTAAAAGCGCCTTTAAAAAGTTTGGAAAATTCATGGGTAAAATTGGAGTTTTTGGTCAGATAGCTATGATGTTTATTTTGCCCGGAATTGGAGGGCAGTTAATGAAAAGTCTTGGCTCTGCTTTTTCAGGATTAGTAGGAACAGCAGGAACTACTGCCGCAACTACAGCAGGCGCTACAGCGGCTACTACAGCGGCCACTACTGCCGCAACTACAGCAGGAACTACTGCGGCCACTACAGCGGCTACTACAGCAGGTACTGGAATGTTAGGAAGCTCTAGTGCGCTTATACGAGGAGCGGGTAAAGTTTTAGAAGCCGCGGGTAATTTTGTTAAAGTAGGACACAGTGCGTTCCAAACTGTTACTCAGGGCATAACTTCTTTTGTAGGAGAAATGGGGAAAACAGCTTTAAATAAAATTCCGGGAATTAATATTTCAAGCGCCGCTACAGATTTTTCAGGGGCTTGGGCAAACGTGCAAGAAAACATAATGACTAACGCGGGTAAAACTATAAATGCTTTTAACGAAGCTATAGGCTATACTCCCACCCCCGCACCTGTAACGACAGCAACTCCCACAATGGGGACAGCAAGCACTACAACGCCTACTACAGCTACTACTACAGCGACTACAGCTACAGAAACTTTTGGGCCTATGAAAGACGGATATGCTATGCCTGAAATGCCTTCTGTTACAGGAGTTGATAAACCTTATATTGATATACCTAATGCTGAAAATAGTTTAATGTCAAAACCTGCAACAGCTTCAACAACCGCCAATGCTTTAGTTCCAGACACAGGACAGTTTGCTCCTAATTTCGGGCCAAGAACAGAACAGTTTTCTCCTAACTTTGGGCCACAACCTGACTCAAGAGGGTTTTTTGAAAAAGCAACAGACTATGTTGGAGATGTTTACGATAACGCAGTAACTAAAGTTTCTGAAGGTTTTGAAGACTTTAGAACAGACCCTGTTGGCACTTTAGTAGGCGAAGACCCTATTGGTAGAGCAGTAGATACAGCGTCTGGACAAGCTACAGGCTTAGCACTTCAACGCGGTATTATGGGCAAACCACAACCTGCTAGAACTTATGTTACGCAAGTGGCGGCTTTTGAACCTTATGTAGATATGGATCAATTTAAATCTCCTGAAATCAATGCTAGGATTTACGAAATGAATACTAACTACGGAAACTTTACAGCTAATAATGTATATGGTTTCCCTGCAAATCAAGCGTATGCAAATACAATGGCTAAACTTGTAGGAACTGGAGGATAAAATAGAATGACTAATGATGAGTTTTTACAATTTCAAGGGCAAATGAAAGCGCCGACTCCGGGACAATCGCTTGCAAACGATCCTGAAAACCCTGCGCCTTATGAACAAGCACCGCGTTTTACAAATATACATGAAGCAACATATTATTTATGGACTGAAATTACTGATCCAGAAATATATCTACCTATCATGGAAACATTACAGGACGGTACTCCTGTTTTAGACATTGTACAAACTATGTTATTTGGTGAGTTTCAGCGAGGAGCTTGGAATCCTGATCTAATGTTAATGCTTGTTGAGCCATTAAGCTATATGTTTATTGCTTTAGCAGAAAGATTAGATATTGATGTTGTAATTTATAATGGTGAATTAGAAGACGAAGATGCCGATGAAGAATTATTAGGCGTTAAGTTTGAAGAGTCTAGAATTAAAGAAATGAAAAAGGCCGCTAAGATAGGTAAGGTTCCAGAAGGCGCTCTTTCAAATCAAATGAAAGAAGAATTAAAAACACTGCCAAAACTTCCAAGCCTTATGGATAGACAAACTGAAGAGGTTCCTGAAGAAATGCAAGAACCTGCACCCGAACAGAGTCTAATGGCTCAACCTGAAGGATTATAAATTATGGCTATTGATATGAGTAAAGTCAAAGGCAAAAGCTCTACAGAATACGGCGAAAGCTTGTTATCAGAGCTATCAGCAAGCAATGCAAGAATTAGAAAGAGCAACGCTAAAAATGCTAAAAGAGAAGCTTGGGCAAATATAGGCGCTAATGTAGGCATAGGCCTTATTAATAATTATCAAGAGAACGAACAAGCTAAATTCTTAGCTCTTGAGCAAAACGCATCTAAAATTTTACAAACTAAAAATGTATATGGAAATGCAAACTTAGCTACTGAAGAAGAAAAAAATGCTCAGAATTATGAAACAGGTTATAGTTCTTATTTTACTGATATGGGTGAAAAAACAGTTAAACAAGCATTAACTGCTAAATATGCTAATCAAGGTGTTTATAGCCAAGTGCAATTAAACGGACTTGTAAAAGCAGGGGGCTATGAACTAGGTAAAAAACTTGAGCAAGCACATAAAGATAGGTATAAACACGCTCAAGATTATTTAGCAACTACTGGCGAAGACGGAATGTCTGCGTATGTTAATGTTCTTAAAAAACAAAAACCAACTGATCTAAAAGGATTAGTGAATAATTTTGTAGGTAGTATTACAGGTCTTTCAGGGAATGATGCTTTAAATGCAAGAGCTAAAGAAATTTTTGACAGTTCAGAAAAGTTTAAAACTTATCAAGATACTTACAATAAAACTAAAAACGCTGATCTTTCTGTTATTTTTGCAGAAGAGCTTCCTGAAAAATTAAACGCGGCTAAATTAATTCATGGTAAAACAGTAGTTAAGCTAGGAAAAAGTCCAGAAGGCATTGAAGAATTTGGTCACTTAGTAACTGATCCAAATACTCAACAATCGTGGATTGGTAATTTAACTCGTGGAAGTGTCACTACTGTAACTGATCACAAGCAAAGAGAAGCTTTTAGTGCTGTGGTTGCTAATCTTGAAACAGCTAGTCCTTCTTATGTAGTTCGTGGTCAAAACATTGCAGGGAGCATTTCGCCTGACCTTCAAAAACAACTTACAGAAACCTATGATAATCAAGCTACAGAAGCCGGAATTGAAACTTATTCAAGTGATCCAGAACGTATAAAGTATCATGCATCTAAAAATAAATTAATTCAAAATCAAGCAGGTGCTATGGCTATACAATTAACAAGAGCCTTTCCTGACATGGGGACAGATCAAATAGATTCTATTACAAAAGGAATGCTTTCTACACATATTAAAAATCCTAATTTAAATCTTATGTCTAAAGGCGCAGGAATGTCGAATCCTGTATTTACTTTATTAGCTATTTCAGAGGCTGTTGGTTCAGGAGAAATGAAAGAAAACATAAATGCAACAGGGAGATTATTAGGAGATAACGGAATTAATTTATTTACTTCTTATAAAAATGCTCCAAAAAATGAAAAGATTGCAATGCAAAGCGCACTTCAAACATTGCATGAAAGAACAACTAATCCAGAGACAGGAGAATCTACAGGCTTTAATGTAATTCAACAATTAATTTTAAAAGCAGAAGAGCTTCAACTTACAAAACCTGAAGTTTACCCTACAGATGAAAGCGCATATACAGCCGCTAGAAATATGTTTGGCGAAAGAAATTTGCAAGCTCAAGTAGAAAGCGCCCAACAACAAAAGAAAACACAGCTAAATGATGTTTTTAAAGCTTTAGATGTAGTTGCAAGCATTAATAATGATCCTAGTATTACACGGAGAAAAACATCTAAAGTTTATAAAGCTAACACAGCTATTATAGAAAACATGACAGAAGAACAAAAAAATCAATTTGAAGAAGAAAAAAATAAAAGGATTAAATATTTACAAGACATTATACCTAAAGTTAGCTACACTCGTAGAGCAAGTTATAGAAAACAATTAACTCAGCTTCAAGAAAACTATGGTGATTTAGTAAATCAATATTACAAAAAGGATTAATTGATGGTTGATGCAACTAAAAATGCTTGGACTATGGGAAATATAAGCTTTGATGATCAAGGATATGTTCCTCAATCTGGTAGTTACTCTGTCACAGATTTTGAAAAAGACCCTGTAGTTATTAGGAACTTTGAAATTGTTTCAGACTACTTAGCTGAAAACATGGGTGTTGGATCGGCCCTTGTAGATCAGTCTACTATTGGAAAACAAGAAGATGTTACAGAGTATCAAAGAGATTTTACAGGTCGTATAGGAGCTAATTTTTCACGAGCCGCCGCATTTAAAGACGCGCCTGAACATGTTAAAGAAGCTCAGCGTGAATTAAATAAGCGTTTTGAAGCCGCTGATCTTTCAGGTATGGGCGAGTGGGCAAGTGCAATTAAAGACTACACAATTGATACTGTGTTTAATCCTGAGATGGCGCTAACTTTAGGCTCTATAGCTACGGCTGTACCTACAGGTGGCGCAAGTGTGGCAGGCCGTGCAGGTGTGGGACAAGCCGCCAAGGTGGCAGGTAAAAAAGTTATAGGTGAAGCACTGGCTAAGTCTACAGCCGCAACAGCTAAAAATCCTTTAGTATCTTCAATGGCTATGGGTTCTGTATATGGCGGGGCAGGAAGCTTAGGACTGCAAGACATGGATGTAGCTATAGGCGATAGAGAAGATTATAGCGGCGCTGAAGTAGTTGGAACGGCTATATTGGGCGCAGGTTTTGGTGCGGGTATTTATGGCGCTACTAAAATAGGAAAGAAATATTTTCAAAAAGGAACAGATTATAATGAAGATATTTCTGTAGAAAACGCTGTAAATATTTTTGATGAAAGTATAAAAGACGGTAGAATACCTTCTTCTGCTAATGATATTATTGTAGACTTAGAAAAATTACGCGGTGATGGAGGTAAGCTTCCCCCAACTGTGTCAAGTCTTTTAGAAAATAAATCAAGTTCTATTCATTTAAATGTAAACAAACTTGCAAAACAAATGGGTGGTGGTGAAAAAACAAAAGAAGAGATTTTAGATATTATACGTTTAGCCGCTGATGGGGAAGACACCGCTGAAGCAATCAAGCACAAAGTGATGCATGGCATTTATAAAAAATCAAGCATGGTTTCAGGTCAGTTGTTTGGCAAAGCGGCAGGTATTCTTTCGCCAATGGCTAAGTTGTCAGGAACTGCTAAAGTACTACAAACTAAATTCAGCTATGAATTTGGTACAGGTTGGAAAAAAAGTACTAAGGTTGTAGGCAAAGACTTGTCTGAAAATCAACGCGAAATTACAGGTCGGTTTAATGAAAGATTTCGTGGGATTGTTGAAAGCATTTCTTTACACGCGGCAAAAGGAACTATGGCTGAAGACGTTAATAATGTTTTAATGTTGTCTTTAAGAGGAAATAAAGCATTAGGTAATAACGGTTTAGATGTAGCTACAAATAAAGCAATTAATAATGCGGCAAAAGAAATTAAAATACTATATAATGATATGGGAAATCAGCTACAGGAAATAGGAGTCATTGACAAATTAGTTGATAACTACATACCTCGTATGTGGGATCGTAAAGCTATTGAAGCTAATCAAGCAAAACTTGCAGGGCTTTTAGAAACTAAAGGAGGCTTTGCTAAAGGAGAGGGTCAAAAAGCTGTTGATGATATGCTTGCGATTAAAGATCAAATTGATGGTGGCGGCACAGGCGGTCATTTCTTTTCTGCTAAGCGTAGATTAAATGAAATTGAAAACGATGCAGACTTCCAAGAGTTTTTAAATAACGATGTTTTAGGCTCGTTACACATGTATACTTTTCAAGCAGGTAAATCTTTAGCTAAGCATAGAACGCTTGGTGTAAATTCATTGTCAGAATTTAAAGATTTTTACATTCCTAGAATCCGTAAAGAACTGGGCGAAAAGGGGGAAAAACTTTCTCAAACCGAAGAGAATACTATCCTACAGCTTTACAAAACCGCTACAGGCGAAGGAATGGAGAGGTACGGAAAGAACACACAAACTGCTGTCGATGTTTATGGTTTTACTAATCGTGTAGCTATGTTACCTCTTGCAACTGTTTCTAGTTTAACAGAAGTTTTTCTTAATATTAGTAAGGTAGGTGTACGGAAGTCTATTAAAGGTTTTAATGAAGCCTTAGAAATATCTTTTAAGGGAGTAACTAAAGACCTTGAATCTAAATTAAAGACCGATCACAACTTAACAGCCAAAGAAGCTTTTTCAGAAATGACTAAGTTTAGCATTAACATGGATCAAGCAATGGCTCAGCTAGGTGATAGACTTGCAGGTGCTGAGCTTGTTAACGAGACATTACAAAATGCAAGCAACAAGTTCTTCCGCGTAACTATGCTAGATCAATGGACTAAGTTTGTTCAAACAACTTCTTATGCTAGTGGTAAACTTTTAATAAAAGAAAACATAGAAGCTCTAGCCGCAAACTCCGGTAAACTTTCAAATAAAAGACTTGAAACAATGGCAGGAGAACTGGCTGAGCTAGGAATAGATTATAAGCAAGGTGTTAAATGGTTTAAAAACGGAGCTAAGCAAACAGAAGAATTTTATGACTCTCAAGTTTTAGCGGGCGCGGCTCGTTATACTAACTCAGTTATCTTACAACCTACATCTATGTCAGGCTTAAAACCTTTATTGCATTCTAATCCTAAGACGGCTATTGCTTTTCAATTATTAGGATACCCTGTGGCATTTACTAACACTGTATTGAAAGGGGCCGCTAAACAACTTGTTAAAGACCCTGTGCGTAATACAGCAAAAGTAATGACTGCCGCAACAATTATGACAGGCATGGCGCGTTGGACTAACTACGTTAGAACTGGCGGGGAAAGCGAAAGAGGCAAAGACTTAGATGATATTTTATACAGTTCTATAGCTCGTTGGGGCGGCAACGGTATTTTATTAGATACGTTTTCAAGAGCGCAGAAAACCGCAATGTACTCTCAAAATCCTGCGGCTTACGCGGCAATGCCTTTCGGCCCTATAGCCTCTGACACTTTAAATCTGTTTCAACAAGGCATAGTTCCTGTAGTGGGGCAGAAACTTCCTTTCTATACTGCTTTTGCGCCTGCAATGGACATAGCAGGACTAGATGGAAAAGATAGAATGCGGACGTATAGAAAAACTTTGAGAGATGTTCAAAGAAGACTGTCTGAAAATGTACTTCCTAAATTTGAAAAGTCTGCGCCTGTTCTTGGATATGCTACAGGCGGGGAGGTTGAAGTACCTAATGCGCCTGCTGAACCTGACGAGCGCATAGATAAATTAACAGGTCTTCCATATAACGAACAAGCAGGAGAAGCTTACACAGATCAAGAAGACAGGCTACAGTTTAATAAAGGAGGCGTAACCAAGCCTCAAATGAGCGATATTTTTAAAGCTATAGTTTTTAGTGCAGGTTCTTTAGTTAGTGAAAAAGAAGTTAGTGTACTTTCAAACAAAATAGAAAATCAATTAAGCAGTTTAGAAGTTCAAGGGCTGTTGGATTTAAATCACCCTAAAACTTTAAGTTATATTAAAAGTTTAGTTGTAAATTCTTTAGAGGCTCCTGAGTTTAAAAGCATAAACGATTTAGAAAAAATACCTTCTTGGAAAAAAGCAGTAGAAGTTTTTAATGACGAAAAACTTTGGGAACAGGCTCAGAAAGATTTAGGAGTTACTAATAAACAACAAGTAGCCTTAGAAACAATTGCTAAATCTTCTGAAGAAGTAGACCCTGAAGGTGCTATAGATTCTGTAGTTACTCCTATGCTTAGTAGCTTGGCTTATAAATTAAGGAAGTCTAACGAAAATAAAATAAGTAACAATGACACCCTTAAAAAAATGAACATGGCCGCAGGTGGAAGAGTTAGAAAATCTGATGGGGGAGAACACGTTGTACACTATGGTAAAGACGCTGTTAATCAAGTAGTAAAAAGAGAAGGTGAGTTGACTCCCGAACAACAGTACGTTGTTGAGCACGAAGGTTTTGTAGGTGGTGAGTATAAGGATACTAAAGGTATTTCAACAAGTGGTGTAGGTCAAACAGGTAAATACAAAGACATGACTTTTAAAGATGTGTTTAAAATTCATCAAGATGAAGCTAAAAGATATGTTCCTAAATTTGATAGTCTTTCTGAAAATCAACAAAAAGCTTTAATGTCTTTAGTGTATAGAGGCGACCTACAAAAAAGCCCTACTTTTAGAGATCGTGTTAATGAAGGAAACTTTGAACAAGCGGCTATAGAACTATTAGACCATAAAGAGTATCGCGAGTATAAAAGAATTGCTAGAGAGGGTGGAAATGTTAGCGGTATTATAGGTCGCTTAGAAGAAGCTTCAGAGTTTATTAAAGGTTAATATGGGTTTTCCATTTGAAATAATAACTATGCTTGGCTCCACAGTTCTTGGTGGGGTTATGAGTGTGTGGGCAGAAAGTCGCAAGGCAAAACAAGAGCAACAAAAGCTTCTTATAACTCGCGGTGAGTTTGAAATGAAAGCTATAAAAGCCGCAAGGAATGTAAAAGATAAGGGCTTTCAATGGACTCGTAGAATCATCGCGCTGTCCTCAGTGTTTGCTATTGTAATACTGCCAAAGCTTGTAGCCGTATATTATCCTGATGTAGATGTTACGGTAGGCTACACAAATTTTCAGCCCGGATTTTTATTTCTTACTGAAGGTAGAGAAATCTTTGAATGGATAACTTTTCAAGGTTTAGTAATAACACAGCTAGATACCAACTTAGTTTCAGCAATTATAGGCATGTACTTTGGCGGTAGCTTAGTTAAAAAATAACAAAACTATTAAGAATCACGGACACATTAATACATGAAAGACGATTTTAAATACTTTAAACTCTCAGACTTTGATTGCCAAGAAACTGGCGAGAACGAAATGAATAAGGGTTTTATACGCAAACTAGATCACTTGCGGGAGGTGTGTGGCTTTCCGTTCCAAGTGATTAGCGGCTACAGAAGTCCCAATCACAGCGTAGAGAAAGCAAAAAAAATTGGCGGTACACACACACGCGGGATTGCCGCAGACATCTACGTAAACGGAGGTCGTCAGCGTATGCAGATAGTGCGTCATGCTTGTGCGTTAGGCTTTGTAGGCATAGGGGTTGCTAAAGGTTTTGTACACGTAGATTTGCGAGATGATTTTAAACCAGTACTTTGGTGCTATTAATTTTAAATACAAGGAGATATAAAAAATGTCAGAGAAAGGTATTGTAATTCCTACATGGGCTATTCCGCTAGTAGTTAGTTTATTTGTTGGCGCTATAAGCTACGGTGCGGCACAAGCCAATGCAGAGACTACTACAAAAGAAGTTAAGCGTATTGAAGTCATTGTTAAAGAAACAGCTAAGAAGGCTCAAGAGAATGGTCAGGCTCAAGCTGTTACAGAAACAAAAGTTGATGCGATTGTTGAGTCATTAGCTCGTCAAGAAAAGATTCAAGAAAAAACTAACGATCAAATTTCTGCGTTAGTTCAAGCGTTATTGGCTAAGCAGTGAGAATGGTTTTTGCTTTGATCTTCCTTTTCTCTAATGGAGAGATTGATAAAAGCAAGACACGCTACTACGCAAAAAAACACCACTGCGTTTATATGTGTCAGGAGCTATCTAAACCCTCTAAACACTACGAGGCAGTAGACTGTATCTGTCGTTTAACTTGGGTAGATAATTCTGAACGAGTTATAAAATGAAGACGTTAGTGTTTGCATTAATGATAGAGACTTTAACTCCTGATGGTTTTGTTGAAGACATTGAGGAGTATGGAGTCTGGAATAATATAAACTCGTGTATTTATTTCGCTAGGACAATAACCCTACAAAGTATAAAAGGGTCTGGTGAGAATAGGTTCGGGAAAATATATGACGTACCAGTAAGGGCTTTTTGCAAACCGAAGTATGTAGACCCAAAAGAAACTGTAATTTTTGAATGAGCGTTGTATATGAGTAATTTTGATTATAGAGACAAAGAAGAGTGGAAGGCTTTAATTTTTGTAATTGTATTTTTTAGCGTAGGCTTTAGCGCACTTCTTTGGATCGACTAGTTTAACGATAATAGCGAGGAATAGTTAATGCCTGCAACAAAGAAAAAGAAATCAACAGTCAATAAGGCGGGTAACTATACCAAGCCTACAATGCGTAAGAACTTATTTAATAAAATTAAAGCGGGAAGTAAGGGCGGTAAAGCAGGGCAGTGGTCAGCACGAAAGGCTCAGATGCTTGCTAAAGAATACAAAGCTAAAGGAGGCGGGTACAAATGAAAGTTAAAGCACCTAAAGGTCATCACTGGATGAAGCAGAAAGACGGCTCAATGAATCTAATGAAGCACACTGGCA
>Ga0206131_10006300_pt1 | contig 12205 bp, 13 predicted proteins | sample Helgoland_Spring_FD_148636 | JGI IMG/M metagenome (GOLD analysis project Ga0206131, IMG submission 148636) | Pelagic subsurface seawater microbial communities from Kabeltonne, Helgoland, North Sea - Helgoland_Spring_Bloom_20160517_1 | ecosystem: Environmental > Aquatic > Marine > Epipelagic ... | reverse complement strand
TAGGGATTTTTCGTTATCCATATTATCCATATAATGGATAACGAAAAAATCCCTAAATTTTTTTTTTCGAAAATTGTTAAAAAATTCATGCAGTAAGAAAAATATCGGAATTTTCATTTTTAGAGCATTATGCTAACAACCCATTTTCGAAAAAACTTTTTAGATTCTATTCTATAGAAATAATTATTGGACATCGAAAAATTGTCCTTTTTTTAAAAATTTCAGAATACTTTTTTTCTTCGAAAATTTGACATTTCTATAATTGACATTGAAAAATTGAAAATGAACATAGAATTATATGAAAGAAAGCATAAGATGATATCCTTTAATGAATTACGTGTATTCTGTGAATCCAATCCAGAAAATGATTATATGCAGAAATTCAATAATTGTATAAAACTCACCACTGATAATGATTTTATATTATTTGATAATATGAAAGTTTCTGTGAATGGAAATGTAACTTCTGAGCTTCTAACCCATTCCTATAATATATCTCTATCAGAGCATCCGAGAGAGCATTTGGATGATTTAATACATATAATAGATGAATGTATTAAAAATTCGGATATAAATAAAATCGCAGATAAGTTCGAGTCTTATATGGATAATAATAACAAGAAAGCTTACAATGTGTTGAAAAACCAAGGTGCGGATGCTGCGATTGAACATATGTTTAAGGACCCACAGAACCCGGACCGTAAGTTATCATATTCTGAAATGAGATATTACTATGGATAATTATTCTACGGTTACAACCTTTGCTAAGTTCCTGGGTTTATCCGGATTTATATTCTTAGATATTGCAGTTTCGTAACTCAATAATTGTAATACTATAACCATTAATAAATAGGAAAAACTAGAATTATGTGGAACAATTATATTTTTTTCATTACTATCACTATGACTATGAGAACTTATAATCTTTATTACGTTCGCATTCCTAGAATTAATTTCTTCGTATGCATTTATATTTTTACTGAGATATTCATCATCGCCACATAATAAAATAACAGGAAAATCCTTCTTTAATAATGCGAATGGTCCATGTTTTAAACTACTTGTAGAATATCCCTCGGCATGTATATAAGAAACTTCCTTGATTTTTAACGCGCCTTCTTTCGCAATAGCTTCACCGGGACCCTTTCCCAAAAGAAAAAGCGATGACTGGTCTTTAAAATAATCCACGAATTTCTTGATATTTTCATGTTGCATCAAGGTTCTCTTTATGTCCATAGATAAGTTGTGGATATCTTTTATTACCTGTTGCCTTTGTAGCATTGCATCATGATAATTACAATTCTGAGAGAACCATAAGGAAATTAACACCAAAACAATAACCTGACTAGTAAATGATTTTGTAGATGCTACTGCCATCTCCTTTCCGGCATGTATATAGCATCCGCAATTTACTTCGCGCGCGATTAAACTATCAACTACATTCACTACCCCGATTGTAAATAAATCATGACTTTGTGCAATCTTAATAACGCGATATAAATCCTTGGTTTCACCTGACTGACTCAATAATATAAGTCCAGTTCTCCCTTTTTTATTCACATCATTGATATTGAAATCCGCACCGTCTATAACTTGAACGCTATTAAAACAACAGAGTTGTTTGAAAAAATGAGAACCATACAGTCCTGCAAAATAGGATGTTCCACAACCCAATATAATGATGTTATCTAATGCTTTCAAAATGTCCTTTTGTTGATCCAATCCACCCAAACGCACATGTTCTTCTTTTAATCTACTTCCCAATTTTAATGATCTTAAACAAGAATGTTCTTGTTCATAAATTTCCTTTATCATAAAATGTGAGAATGGACTACAATCATAGCTATCTGTTTGGTTGACTACTCTTTTCTCATAATTCTCTTTTGTTTCTATATTGAGAACTCTATCCTTATTTATAATACAAATATCACGATTATTCAATACGAAATAATTCCTAACATATCTATTAAAACCGGATTGTTCACTTGTAATAATCGCATTGTTATCATCGTATCCAACTAAGAGAGGACTACCATAACGAGTAGCAAACAAAGTATTCGGACAATCACTATGTATAACAACTAAACCCCATGTACCCTCCAACATATTTGTCACAATTTCCAACGTTTTTGTCATTTTTTCAATCGGTTCTCCTATTTGAATATTATAATAATGTTCAATTAAATGTACTAATACCTCACTGTCTGTCTCTGATACACAGTCCGTTTTTAATATTTCCTTTAAAGCTTTATAGTTCTCAATAATACCATTATGGACTAATGAAACTTTCCCATTCACAGACACATGTGGATGGGAGTTAATTGTGGTTTTGCTTCCATGTGTAGCCCAACGAGTATGACCTATACCAAGAGAACCTTTTAAAAATTTCTTCTTCAAATAATCAATAGAATCAAGTTCTTCTGTGGATGCGATCTTTTCTGTCAATATTCCACTACTGTCTATTGATATACCAGCTGAATCATAACCACGATTTTGCAACATAATTAAACCATCCAAAATAACATTATACGCATCATTATGAATGACTCCAACAATACCACACATATAATATAATAAAATAGATTAAATATAATAAAATAATCATAATAAATTCTGTCAAAAAAGCCACAAAAAAGTGTCGTATTTTGGTGAAAAAATTGAAATATTTTTCTAGAAACATTCTATAAGCACAAATACTCCAAATCATATAATTAACAATGAATTCTAAGCTTACAGTCCAAGGCGTTGATCCTAAATCCAAAACCATTTCAAATACCACAGAGGTGGTGGGGGAAGGAGAAAAAAGAAGAAAAAAGGTGGATATAAATGTATTAAACCCGATACAAGTCAATGGTGTCAAGGTAACATTCACTTGTATAAATGCCTTTACGGATAAAAATAGGGCAAAAAATGACAGCAACAATAAAAAAAGAGAGAATATTATAGTATGTATTATAAATAATGCTATTCCAAAAGATTATTACAAACATTCTAAAGTGTGGAGTAGTTTAAAAAATGAGATTGACATATTGTTAAAAAAAATATGTCAACAGAAAAATATCACGACTATTGACAATATAGTTTGTCAACATCGTGCCGGAAGAAGTAATCACTATGACTTCAAAATAATCATAAATTCAGATGTCCATTTCCAGATTGAATTCAAATTCAATGCGTCTTGTGTAAATGATGCGCCCCAGTTTGTGAGCCCAATGCATCCATCTCAATATCTATCATCATCTTTTGAGGAATATTATTACGATAATCACTTCATTCCTTTGGTGGAAGAATTCAATATGACTTTGCCAGAAAAAGCAGAGTATTTGAAATCTGTTCATTCTAATTTACCAAAGTGCTTAGAAGAACATCAAGTAACATATTATAGAGGATGTAAACGCAGCAGCAAATATTCTGGTGAAAAAAATGATGAAAATTTTTATAAAAGCGCAAAAAAAACGTCAAAGTGTAGTATTCTGAATTTTATTTCAGAAAATGGTCTTGACAAAGATAAACTAACAGCATATCTGTTAGAAACACAAAAGGACAAGTATTATATGCTGTATAAAGAGGGAATACTCAATCTGGAGACAAGGAATTTAGATGAATATGTAATTACATCAATTACAAAGGAACCTAAAAAAAGCAGATTTATAGCAAAAACAAAAACAGGTAGAGTTTTGAAAATTTTATTGAGATGGAAGAATGGCAACGGTATTGCTTTTCCTAGTTTTCAAATATCATAGATAGGTAGAATTTTACACAATTCAGTAGTATTTATAGCATTATTACCAAAATAGATATTAATAAAATCAGTAGTTTCCTTCTTTTTAAAGGAATCAATGATTCTTCTATATTTATCTATTATTTTTTCGTTTGATAACGGTTCAGTGTATCTTATACAAATTAAATGATTTTCAACTAAGTAATTTATATTATCATTTTCATTTATTATACAATAGTTGAAGTTATACGATCCAACGCCATAACCTCTATTTATAACTAATAGAGGTGTATTACACCCTTGTTTATTTATATAATTTTTCTTCTCCTTATTTGCATAATTCTTTATAGATAATTTATTATTTGTAATATCAGAACTATATATTAAATGTGTTTTACTACTATCATCAGTTAAATCTTCTTTACATTGATTCCAAACGATATTTCCTACATTAACATTGAAGCTTAAATCAAATAGTGTTTTAGAATTGTTATATAGCTGTTTCATAACCTTAATATTATCTTGTGTTCCAAAGATAGTATATTCAGAAATTGTTATGCTATATGATATGTTATTTATAGGAGGGGTATTTTGTAAAATAAGTATTACAGTATCTTGTTTGGTTTCAATGTAATTATCATCACATTCTATAATATCCAAAATATTATAGTTTTGAAATATGTGTTTCCTGGTTTTATCATAGTATAAACAGTTCAGGAAGTTCTTTGGTAACACGAAACTCAAAATCCCGTTGGTATTTAATAATTTTAGCGAATTTATAATGAATAATACGAATATATTTGGTCGTCCATCAAAATAATTATGATACGATTCATCTACATCGGTTTTTTTCATTACAAAATAAGGCGGATTTCCTATAATTAAATCAAATTTAGTATCAAATTTATGAGATAGATAGTTTTTATTAAGTAATATGATATTTTCTGAATCATATTGTTTTATAGATTCAAATATAGTTTTATTTAGTTCTATACCAGTAATATGAATATTAGGGTGGCTGGTTTTTAGTCTTAATATATATTCACAAGAACCACAAGAGGGTTCTAAAACCGTTCTGATATTTTTCATAAATGGTTCTAAAAATTTAATATTTTTATGGATTGTTTCTGGTGGGGTAAAGTAAATCCCGTTATTTTTCTTTTCATTTTTATCAATTTTTGTTGTTAATGTTCTTGATAATTCTGAATATTTCGCCTGTTTTGATTGGTGTTCCATGATATGTATGATTTATAGTCCAATTTTTATTTCAATTTTTCTTTATTGATTTTTCCTTATTAATTTTTCTTTATTATAAAAATTGAAATAAAAAATGGCCTATAAATCATACATATCATATAAAACATGAATATTACTATTTCGCATTTGAAGTCCGATGTTTTCACCCAGCTTTTCCAGTATCTAAAAGCATTTACTGACGTTATTGTGGTTCAATTATTAGAAGATAGACTATATGTCCAAGGAATGGATAACGCACATGTTAGTCTATTTGAAATTAATTTGTCCTCTGAATGGTTTGAATCATATCATGTCCAGAAAAATGAATCAATGGGCATTAACACAACAATATTATCAAGAATATTATCCACACGCGAGCAAAATCAAAATGTTTATTTGAATAAAACCGATGAAGATTTATTGAGTATTATTTTTGACAGTGATGACAAGAATGAGTTTAAAAAAGAGTATATGATGCCGCTTATAGATGTAGACCATGAAATAATGAATATAACCGGCAATGAATACAATTTAGAAATGACAATGGATTCAAAAAAATTCAAACACATGATTGACGAATTCAATAATTTCGGGTCTAACTTAAAAATTACGTATGACGGCGAACATGAGAAAATTATGATGATCATGGAATCTGATAATATGGGTGAAATGATGGTACATGTCAATTTGGAAGATATGCAAGAATGTGCTATAAATGAAGAAGAATTCCAAACATGTGCATATAGTGTGAAATATATTCACAATATGTGCCAATATCACAAAATATCTAAACATGTGAATCTGTATTTTAGTCATGATGTTCCATTACAGTGTAAATACATTATAAGTGATAATGAGAACCAGAATGATTATATCAGATTCTTCCTAGCCCCTAAAATAGATGATTAAACAAATGGTTTCATGTGTAGTTGTTTAAAGTCACGATCAACATTTTGTTGTCTTTCCATAGGTAAAGCAATCGTGCTCTGATCATGTGTATATTTTTCATATGAAACCGCATTATTATAAAGCCGCGGGACAATATCGTCAATAACAAGTTTATTAAGTCTCTCTATTTGTTGTGTTATGTTGTTCTCATTGTGTTCGGCGTATTGTAAATAATAGCTCTTCATGACTATTTTGAGATTGTCAATATTTTGAGGCATAAGTTTGTATCGTCCATTAGACATTTCATATACATTGGCGACCAATGCATTATGTATGATTTGTATATTTTCAGCACTAAAATATAATTTGCTTAACATACTTGTTTCAAGTTCTCCGCTAATGGCGTTTGTATAATCTGATATCTTATTATTAATTGGTATTTTTTCATGAAGAAATAAGTTATTAGGTGGTTGAATAATATCTACACGACCATTATTATATCCTAAATCCATTATACTGTCCTTTTCTTCTACGCCTTTTGAATATACATAAAAATTGTTCATACTATACTATAATATTACAAATTAAAATGTACTATTTAGTGCGTTTTCGTATTTTTTATATAAATTGATTATATATGGATACTTTTCAAAAATCAGTATTGATAATAGCACTTGTTGTTTTAATTGCTTTGTTAATATCAGTTGGAATATTATTAAATAAACATTCAAAAAATACAAGTTGGCCACCAATTCAGAATACTTGTCCTGATTATTGGACCGAGGGTGACAACGGGGTTTGTACTGCTGATGGTTTAAATAAAGGTCCTAATTCTTTAACTTCTACTGCTGATGCAGGTGACACAAGATGCGATAAACGAAAATGGGCTATTGATAATGGTATTATGTGGAGTGGTGTATCTAATTATAACAGCTGCAATTAATCATATTTTTATAAATTATTATTAATATTTTATAAAATAAATCTATTTATTTATCACAAATGTTTCAACAACACCTTCTTCTCCAAAATCTTTATAAAACTGTCCAATAGAATGTTCATATTGATGTAATACGCTTTCCGTTAAAAACTTGTTTTTTTCAATTATTTCCATTTCGCTTATTTCATATTTCAATGATTGTAAGGTTCTCATTTCTGGTATCAAATCCTTAACATAAGTGTGCATGATTGTTTTCATAATATTTTTGTCAGTAGTTTCATAATACGTTTTATATAATCCCTTCATGTTCTCAATAATGTCATAAACCTTTTGAACTTTTTTCTTAATAGATTCCTTTCTAATAGAGTTATCAAAAATTTCGTCGTATGTCTTTTTAATTACATTATGTGTTTGACTATAATCATTGTATTCTTCTAGATGCGATTTATACACTTTAGTAGATTCTGCTTCACTAATAAATCCCATGATAGTATCCAATTTTTGAATTATAAAATCCTGTTTCATAATATCCATAATTTTATTGGATTCTTCCATCATACCATAAATATGGAAATCATTTTTCCTCTTAATAATAATAGAGAAGTTACATGGACTGCGTCCATTACAATGTCCGATAAAATTACCATTTTCACGCTTAAAAGTAGACCCACCGGGCTTTCCACAAACCACACATTTAGGGACATATTTCATTAGAGACTTTTTATTAGGAAATAAAGTGCGTCTCTCCTTTTTACATTTGTTCTCATATTTGGTCTTCAATGCTAAATATTTATTCAATGCTTCTTTGTATGTAATGGCTTGGACGGCTTCTTCAATATAGGTACTAGAATCAATATAAGATGCACCTATTGGCGTTATTTGATTTTCATCTATGGTTAAATTCTTGATAAAACTGCTATTTTCCAATAATAATAGTGGGTTCTCAGAAACGTTGAGAGTTTCTAATTTAACAAAATCTTTCACATCTAATTGTTTCAAGTTATTGTTAATGAGAACACAATCAATAATAGAGAGTGGTAGCTTAATATCAGTCAATTTATTATGTGTAACATGAAGTTCCTCTAAATGTTTTAGGTTTGAAACATCTAAAAATGTCAAATAATTATCTTCTATTTTCAAGGTTCTCAATTGTTGAGGTAGAGTCTCCATCTCAACCAAAAGATTCTTTTTGATTTCAACATGAAGTATACTTTGTGGAAGATTACTTAGACCTGTGAGAGAACCTTGTTGAAATATAATGGTTTTTAATGATTTATAGTCATTTAGGAAACTACAATCAACGTTACCGAATAATTCAATATGTATGTGAAGTTCTTGAATGGATTTGTCTAATGTTTCCACGAAACTTTCTATATTATGTTGTGCAGTGTTGTTACTATTAATAATATGTTCTCTTTCTTGATATATTATGTTCATTATAAATTAACATAATATTTTATAGTTAAGTTAATATTGGTAAATTAGTAATAGACGACGTATTATTTCCGGTTAGTGATTTATAATCACGTATTTTAGAAACAATATAATGTTGTTCTCTGTTCATTTTTTCGGCTAATTCTTCGGGAGTTAGTTTAGGTTTTTTAGCAAGAAAGAATATTATTAACATTAATAAGACAAATCCTAAGAAAAACCCAATATTGAGAACATAGCTATAAATATTGAGTTTATGATCATGACAGGTTCTCAATTTTTCATATAAATAGTTTCTAAAATTCATATCAATCAGCGAAGGAGTTTCCATATAATTATTCGTGGGATTTTTTTTACAGAATTAATTAAATACATATGAATTGTGTAAAATTAGTATATTATTAATGTATATGGACAAAGCAAAAAAAACAAGTGCACAAGTATATAATAAATCTTCAGAATATGCTACAAAAGGATTTAATGAATCATCTAAGATAGGATCACAAATAGGAGATGGTGCCGGAAATGTGGTTAACGAGATAAGAGATGGTGCCGGAAATGTGGTTAACGAGATAAGAGATAGTGCCGGAAATGTGGTTAACGAGATAAGAGATGGTGCCGGAAATGTGGTTAACGAGATAAGAGATGGTGCCGGAAATGTGGTTAACGAGATAAGAGATAGTAAAGTATTAAACTATCTAATACCAATAATTACAGTGTTCATTTCTTTAAGTATTATGATTCTATTCTTTGGTAGTAAATACTTACCATTATCAATAGAAGAATATGGCTCAGCTTTTTGGGCTTTCAAAAAACTACCAAAGCATTTTTTCATATTTATTGTATCTACAAGTTTTGCGTTTTTGTTATCATTATTACCGTATAATAAAAAAATTAGAGAAAGTGTAAATACATGGAAGGTGTTTTATATTATAAGTAGTCTGATTTTTTTGGGTACATTCACTCTTATTGGAATATGCACAAGCTTTGTTGAAGTATTTGAAAATACGATTGGAGTGTCATTTTTAGATAAGAAGAAACTGAATGATGTATTTGATAATTTTAAACCCAAGATGTTTCCAGATGCCAAGATAGATTTAACGTATTTAGTGCGTTTATTTAATGTTAAGAATTTTACTTATTATTTTGATAATTTTATGAAAACGGCTATTTTAAATAAAACAATTGAAACCTCACCCTTTATTGATTTGAAATATGAACATGTCAATGAGTATGACCATAATAAAGTTGTAAATGAAGAGACAAAAGATACAACTGCTTTTTTAGCTGCGTTTAAAGATGTAGTGGATAAGGGGTTTGAAAAAGCAGAAGAAAAATCTAAATCTTTATATAAACCTTATAACCCGGATAAGAATAAAGAAGGAAAATTCGTAAACGACACATATAAAATAGGAGAATTAAGACAAAATCTATTTGATATTTGTTTAAAAAAATTCACAACAGGGCATTTAACATGGATGTATTTTGCCAGTTTAATATCTATATTGGCATCCATGTCTCAAATAGTATAATTATATTGAATTATTTCATAATGGAAATAATTAAATGAGTTTAATAATCATGATCGCCTTCATAAGGCTTTGTAAATATAAAGACATATAAATAATAAAGAAGATTATACAAATATACTTCTAATATATAAATAATAAATGGAAATAATAATATAGTAAGAGCAATCATGATCTTAGTTTTGTTTGTATATGACTGTAAATAAAGGAAATAAAACGAAACTAATGCTAAAATACAATATACAACAAAAAACCGAAAATAAATGATTTTTAAGTTATATACATCAAGACCTTTCAATAAATTTTTCTTATTTAATGTATCCTTTTTTTCTTTGTTCTCTCTTTCAGAACGTATGAATACATCATTTTCTACGTTTATTGGTTTATTCATCGTTATATATATGTAATATACATATTATAAAGTGAAAATATTTATAATATGTATTATCATGTTGATGATGTAACTTTACATTTACTTTCTTCTGGGTCATAATAAGTGATTCCACTAGAATAACCGGGAGGTAATGACTCAAAACTTGCATACTCACAGCACGAAGCACCTTGACAAGTGCTTGGCGTTACATCATTTTCATTATTATTATTACTTCCACTATCTCCGTCATTTCCATTTGCTCCAATAGGTGCCTTTTGTTTAATTTTATCAAAATCCATGTCTTGTCTTGAATACACGTCTGCCATTGTGAACATAATATAAATACCACAAACCGCAATAATAATGACATATAAGATTGTGTTAATCCATTCAGGTATGAATCCCAATAACTTCTGTTCATAGATGAGAGCAATAATAAGCAATGTTGATAAAATAATGCTATATGTGATTTTATTAAAATGTTCATAACGTTTGCTATAAGAACGATTCATGTTAATAAGCCTTTGTTGTTGGGTATTGGCTGTATCTAAATAGTCAATATTTCCTGACAAATCAGATTCATATTGAGACAAAATAGAATTAACTTCTTGTTGCTGGGCAGCAACACCAGTATAAGCACCAATATTATCTTGTAATGACTGGTTAAGTAGATTTAATGAAGTGTCAACAGCACCAACACTATCACCCTCAGCCGCTGTAAATATATAATATTTCACAAAATCAAATAAATTTTCGCTTGCCATGTATATAATTTATATATATTAATTTTTTGTATTACATCCTTGAATAACATAAAAACATATCTATATAATATATATTATGGATGAATATGATTTTTCTAGTACCGATACAGGCGCATCAGATACAATTCCAATTGAAGCCGGACAAATTAGAAAAGGAGGATTAATAATGATAAAAGACCAACCATGTAGAGTATCAAGTGTATCAACATCAAAAACAGGTAAACACGGAAGTGCGAAATGTAACTTTATCGCATATAATATTTTTAATAATAAAAAGTTAGAAGAAATGATAGGTTCCACACATGCAACATCAATCCCAGTAGTAATAAGAAAGGAATATACACTTATGGATATTAATGATGAAAATTATGTAACTCTTTTGGATGATGATGGAGAGATAAGAGAAGACATTAAATTACCAGATCATCCAGAAAATTATGGACGCGATATTCGCAAAGAATTTGAAGATGGAAAACAATTGATAGTTGCCGTGCTGAAATCTTGCGGACATGAGCAAATAATATCTCATAAAATAGATTCAACATAATATTATCCTATGTAATGAATATTTACAATATTATAAATATTCATAATTACTAAATTATTCTCTTGCTAAAATAATGGCAGTTATAATAAGAGTAGCTGCCGAAATAGTCGCAATAGTGTACATGCTATTTTCATGTGTTAATAATGTTTTATAATCTTGTGTTAAAGCATTCTCTTTTGAATATTCTTCATTTTGGTTCATAGACCAATCTTTGATATTTTTGCTATATTTATCATTTCTATATTTGTTGAAATTGAAGTTTTTTGCGGATGAGTTATCATAAAATGTACTATCGATATATTCACCTGTTTGAACATAATTACTACTCACATTATCTAGTTTATTAATCAAATGATCATAAAATAGTTTATTTTCTTGATTTGTTTCATTTAAATCCTGTTTTTTCGTATCCAAACCAGTTTGACCTTCTTGGAAGCCTTCTTTACCTAGTGAATTATAATTGTCTTTGTATAATTTTTTACAGTGTCTCAATTCTTCATTTGCACAATTAAAAGTCAAAGCAGGGTCATTTGGCAGTTTGTTGTCATAATCCGTTTTTAATGAGTCATATACCATTACATAATCCGAGTATTCAGTAGAATCCACTCCATATACTTCGGTTTGTGGCGCATCACAATCAGATTTTATTTTATATATTTTCTTGTACATATTTGATGATATATTATAGCCTAGATTATCTTTATTTGTATAAATCGGTAAAGGGTTCTTGTTTTGGTCTAAATAACAATTATTATTAGTATGAAAAAAATGTTCAC
>Ga0206131_10006296_pt1 | contig 12208 bp, 7 predicted proteins | sample Helgoland_Spring_FD_148636 | JGI IMG/M metagenome (GOLD analysis project Ga0206131, IMG submission 148636) | Pelagic subsurface seawater microbial communities from Kabeltonne, Helgoland, North Sea - Helgoland_Spring_Bloom_20160517_1 | ecosystem: Environmental > Aquatic > Marine > Epipelagic ... | reverse complement strand
CAATCCTGTAATAACTATTGACCCATTAGAGTCTACTTTAGACCCTTGAGTAAAATTATTAAATCCTGTTCCAATATTTTGAGAAAAAGCCAAGTCTATAGAACCATCAGCGTTTAATCTTGTTACTCTATTTTGAGAAACTCCATCAAATGAAGTAAAAAATCCTGTACATATTATTTTACCATCATCCTGTTTTGTGATACTTTCTCCTATATATAGAACTTGATTAAACCCAGTCCCAATATTAAAATCGGTATCAACACTTAAATCTTCATTTAATTTTATTAATCCAGAATATGGATAATCAGTTTCTCCATTTGTAAAAGTATTAAAAGCTCCATAATAATATGTGGTATTATTTTCATATATGATATCTAACATGTAGAAATCTACTGGTAACCATCCGTAACATAAATTTTCTGTTGCCATATTTTAATTTATTGTGGTTGACAAGTTCCTGCTATACACTGTGAAATATCAACTATTTGTCCACTTAATATTTCAAATACTCTAAACGTTCCTGTGCCTGTATTTGTACTTGTTTCTGCATAAGCATAAAAACCATCGCTTATCCCAACGCCACCAACCTGAACTACGTCACCTATTGTTAATGTGAAATAATCATTACCACTTACTGCAGTTGCACTTATATTTATATCATAATTATTGTTACAGTAAACATTACAAGTTGTTCTATTCGCTGAAATAAAGAAATCTCCTGAACACACTGGACCTGTTGTTAATGCACCTAAAACACTTAAAGCCTGTTCCCTGTAATCAGAATCAAAAGGCTCTCTGTAAAACCCATCAACTGCAGGAACACTTAATAACATGTCTTGATATATTGCAGTTCCTGTGCTAAAAACTTCTCCAAGTGCCATATAAACTGAAACACTTGAACCACCAATACAAAATAAATCTGAGGCAGAGTTGCTATTAAACTGTAGACTAACTAAATTTTCATCACAATTACCACATGTTTGTGGAGCTTCTAATTTACAATTTGTTAATTTTCTTGAAACTACTCCATCAGAATACCATCCATCAGGTGCACAAATTGTTTGATTAAAATCAGTAAAGACTTTTGTTGCAGTTGATAAATTCGATCCATTCAAATAATAATTTCCTAAAGTAGCCATATTAATTCTTTACTGTAAAATTTAATAACGTTAATATAAATTTCTTTTTTAAAATATCAATATGAATTTTAATAAAACTTATTTTTCCTAACCTTAAATTAAGATCAATTATATCCCACTTTTTTGCGTTTGATTTCCAACTATTTATATATTTCATAATTACTTATTTAACAGTTACACGTTTGACTATATATTGTTATTTCAGGATCTCTGCTTACGATTGATTTAATACAACTTGAATAGGCTGAGAATGGAAGCATAAGTTGTGTAACAGTTGTTCCTGTACAATTAACTACGGTTACTGAACCATTTACGTTTGTGTTGTTTTCAAATTGTATAAAATTACATTCATTATCGCAACTGTCTCCACTTATAGATGAGATAATTATGTCTGGTGTTGCGAAAGTATAACCTGTAACTTTCCATAAACATCCTACGCCTGAAACATTAACAGTTGTGTTTAAAGCTAATTGAGTTGGATAACTTCCCACTAAAGTTTCTCCTGTGACACAGTCTTCAATAACATGATTTTGCACTGGACAATCGCATGACTGCCAAACTATGCTAAAATTAGCAGACTGGTCTATCGCCTGAGCCGTGCATACTTGTATTGTTTCTAGTTCACCTATTACTACATTAGTGTCTTTAATCCCACCACAGTCTCTATAAGTAAAAGTTTGTGGTCCAGGACCTGCTCCTGTAACATTATAATAATTACAAACATCACTGCAGTCTGCTACAGGATTTAAAGATGTTACATTTGTTGTCACGCTTCCTGAAACAAATGCTACTACTTCGTATACACATGAGTCTGTATTAATACTAACTAAATCTCCAATGGTATAGCCTGCATTTGTTGCGTATTCTGTATTACCACTTAACACACTCCAATCTAAAACACATCTTTCTAATTGAACTAAATTTGCTATGTTACATTCACAATTACTCAAGGTAATGGTAACATTTGCAGGAATAGGATCAATTGATCTTGCACATATTTTTACAGAAGTGTTTTCTGGTAAACTTACAGTTTGATTTAAGAAATCACAATCGACATAATCAATATCTGTAGTGCCTGGGTTTGTGCTAATTAAATCATATTCTTGACAGAAATTATCACAATCTGTTCCTAAAGTAAGAGCTGAAACTGTGTCAGTAACCTCATCAGTAGACGAGTCAGTTATTTCAAAGTAACAATCAGGTAGTCCTGCTAATTGTACAAATTGACCTACGGTATAAGGACCTTGAATTACTTCGGTATTTACAACGCCATCTAGTCTACACTGTGTTGCAATAAATTTAGCTGCATCAGCACATCCACAACACGCATCAAAAGCACTTAGGGTTGAATAACACAACTCTGCTAACACAGGCTCTCTGTAATCATATATTAAATAAAGCTTATCAAAATCATTACCAGAAGGCATTATAAATTGCGACAAGTAGGTTGAGGTTGCTCCTGAAGCATCCAAAACACCTTGTGTTGATGCATTGATTAAATCTTGTATAGATGCAGGGGTGTCAACATATAGTGTGCTGCTTCTTAAATACTTAAAGTTCATTGGTGGATTTGCAAAAACAAAGTCATCAGTTGGTAGTATCTTTTTTGAAATTATTGATACAATTGCACCATCTGCAGGAATAATCCCTGCACCCTGTGGTCCTGAAACTGAACTGTATTGAGATATCAGTGGTGATGTGTTAGAAGATTTTAACTTCACCTGCTCTTGGTGTAATGGAGAAACAAATACTCCATCAATCCATCGGTATTGATTATGTATAGATTGTCCTGCATCTACTTTATCTGACACACATACTTGTATTATCTCAATAGTATCAGGTATAGGACAGTTTACAATAAATTCTACATCAGCATTTAATGTGCCTGAAAAAGTTAACTCAACAGTCTCTGTTAATATTTTGTCTTTATCAAAAGTTAATGTGTTTAAACCTGTGTTTAAATTAATCAAAGACGTATTGCCATCATAAATAGAAGTTAGTGTAAAAGGTCCATTTGATAAATTACTAACAGTAACATCAATATTTACATCTCCTACTAGCTGCCCTAAGTTGAAACAAAAAACTCTAGAAACCTGACTATATACAAATACTTTTGTAACACCACAATCTATACATGGGTCTTCAATAGGCAATAAATCATCATTAGTGCTAAAGACATATTCATCCATGTAAGGGTCATATCCACCAAGTTTTTGTGTGTTAGGAGCTGCAATAAATCTATCTCTAAACCATGAACGCATTCCTGCTTCAGATATAACTGTAAGTTGCTCATTACTGTAAGCACTACCTTTTAATTGAAGAAGAACTCCACGTTTCTGATCAGAAAAGTATTTATCGTATCCATACACTGCAAAACTTTCTGGATTAAAACTTATTCCATATTCTTCTAATCTAGCTATTTGTGTGCCTAAAACTTCAGGAACAGAGGTTATAGCTCCTCCAACTGCTGAGTCAGATAATAAATTTTTACCTGCCAATACGTATGATATCTTATCTTCTTGAAGAGTAAGTATGTCGGTGCTTCTAGCAAATAATTTTTGTATAGGACCAAATGATTCTTCTAATTTTTTAAAGTTTAGTAATCCTAGATTAAATTCATTTAGCTTATTTACATTACTCTCATCGTTGTATATTCCACTATAACTAATGTCTGCAAACCTGTCTGCTTGTCTGTAGTCTTCTGCAGATGTAGTTGTAAATCTATTACCTAAAACTAATGGCTTACCAACTAAAGAGTCTCTTATCTTATAACTTTCTACACCATTACCAAATGCAAAACAATTAAAGAAAGATGTATCTATAATTGCAGACTGAGATAATGTCTGAGATTGTATATTCCCAAGGTGAACGTTTTCTACCGATGTTGTAAGAATTGTTATGTTTGCAGGGTCATCAGGTGGCGTAGATGATGATGTAGCCATAGAATTACAATCACCGTTTATATTTGACATTGATTCACCTGGCTCTAAAATAACTTGTTCTTGAAATCCATTTAGCGTATACTCGAATGCTATTGGATTTGTTTCTGAAGAAGAAACACTTAAATCAAACAAACAACCTTCTTTTACAATGTCAAAAGTTTCCGAACCTTCATACCATACGTCAGGTTGTGCATCTGTTGGAAATGTTTCAAATACAATAGTGCTCTCTGCTCTAAATATTTGAAAAGTAATATTTACTGTAGACCTTCTTTTTTTCGTTGATCCACAGGTTTTAGTTCCTGAGACAATGAATTGTATTTCATTTGAGCCAGGGTCTTTAAACCATCTGTAATAGTTTGTGCACACACTTGGTGTAATTCCCCAAGGTGCAGATACACTACCAAAAGAATTAGTAGTGCTATTAATGTATTCATTATCAACATCACAACCAGTACCACCAACTTCCTGTTGTCCTGTGTTTAATATTGCCTGTACATTATCACCATTAAACCAATCTATAATATCGTCATAATCTTGAGACGAAGTTAATGCAACATTTAATCTATATTTTCTACGTTCACATCTATTGTCACCCTTTTGAGGACCTCTTCTGACAAACTCAAAATCTAATTTAATCCTACTTCCTGCAGGAATTGTATAATTTATAAAATTACCTGTACCATCGTCTTCACCAAAACCTTGGTAATTAACAAACGGATACTCTAAATACGGAATATTTGACGAGGTATTCGTTGCAGTATCAGATTGTTTCCCTGGTAAAATAAATGGGTTATCACCTAACGCAACAGAAAAATCTTGAGCTTTCATTTTCATGTAAGTACCTGCAGGAACAATAATCTCTTCACCTTCAGCATCAGTTGGAGGTGGTTGTATAAACTCAGACTCTTTAGCTTCTTTTTCTAAAACAGTAGCATAAGCACATCTAAGTAATGATCCTTGGGTATCAAGCTTTACAATATACCTATCCCCTACCTCTACTTTTCTTTGGTTTTCACCCTCTAATAAAAAATAAGTTTCAGCCGTAGAAGGGTCTTGAAAAAATATATTTGTATAAATTGTTTCATAGCCTTCAGCACTAGGCTTTATTGCGAACTTATATTTTGTTGCCCAGTATGGAGGTCTTTGTTGTGTAGGTATAGTTACTTGAATAGAATTTTTTTGGTCTGAAAACCCACAAGGTACATGTTCAGAATTTAATGGACTTACTAAAGCAGTAGATGCCCTATTATATTCATCCATGTAAATTATACCTATCTCATAATCTCTATTACTATGAAGACTTTTAGTGTCAGATATTTTTTGGTAAGTAACTTCAGCAAAATTCCATCCATAATATTCGTAAGCATTTTGAGTTGGAGCAGCAACATCGTCTACTCTACGCATGGCTATTAATTCAAATCCAATAGTGTTTGACCCTACAGAAGTAACAATGCCTACTGGTTGATTAGCTGAAGATATTCCACTTTCAAATTTTGTCCAACTTGTTGGTTGTGAAGCATCCAATATATTAGGAATGTTACAGTTTATTATATCTGTTAAGCTTTGTCCTTCACAAGAAGTTTCTATTAATGGGTCTGAGTCATATACTGGTTTTAAAGTACCAACACCTACTTTTTCTTGAAAGTCTAAACTTGTGGCTAAATCATATACACTGTTAAAATCTTGTGGTAATACATAACTCCACTCAATATTTATTTGTGGAGTTGTTTCTGTAGGAGTGTTACCTTGAAAATCTCTATGAATAAAAGAAGCATCAATAGATATTAATGAACCTGCTACTAACTCTACGTCTTCTAGGTCTATAACAAGACCACCATCTACTATGTTTACGGTTGCACCAAAAGTATAAGATGCGTTATCTGTAGAATCTTCAATTGACTCTAAACCTATAAGTTCAGAAATTAGTTCTGTTTCAAACTCAAACCTTACAGGTGAGTCATTAATATCAACTAAGTTATAGTTTTCAATGTAGTTTCCATACATCAACCTATTACCCATTAAAGTTTGAGATTTTGCAAACAAAGGAACATTGTCATATAATCTTAACAACTCAGACTCTGGAAGTATTGTAAATATTTTACTATTTCTAAACGTAAAAGTATAATCAGTGTTGTCTGCTAATCCTAAATCAGATTTTTTAATTTTTTCTATAACCTTAATTATAGTACCATCGCTATCTTTAAACAACAAATCTATAGCAGTAACTAAAGGTCCTCCTGAATTATATGTAATAATAGCAGTATTAAACCTATTTACTACACCTTCATTTAAATAAGACTCTGGACTAAAATTAAAAGGACTTGTATTAAAAGCTGCGTCTGAAAACTGAGATGTTGCTGAATATTCATCGTCTTGATATTCGTATCTATAAGCAAATGAAATAAATCTTTCATCTAAATAATTTTCATCTCCACCAGTTGTTGAGGTTAGTTCTATTGTTGGTGCACTACGAGGTGGCTTTTTAATGACTAGAAACGACTCTTCAAGCAAGGCTGCATTACCATTTCCATCTACTCTTGGAGAACCACTGGGAATTGGGTAACCACGATTTGTGTTTATAAATCTTGGTGCATTATAATTATCTGTCCAAAACAACAATCCATCAATTAAATCGATTCCTGTAATAAGATATTTTTCATTTAGGTTTAAAACAGTCTCTGTAGGATTAATTCCACCTTTAGAAACACTAATAACATGGTATATTGTATCGTTGGTTACTGTATTAAAAGAAATAATTAAATCTATTTTTCCTGTAGGACTGTTCCCTAAAAACGTAGGGTCATGAACCCACCAATAAATAGTTTCATTTGCTCCATCATCATATGCTCCAATGCACTTAGCGTTTCCACTTAGGCTTTGTCCTTCATAAGATAATGCTGCTATTAAAGTATTTCCTTTAGAGTTTTCAACTGCACCTATTTCTGTTGATTCAGATGATCCTAATCTAACATTTACTGCATCAATATATTGTCCGTTAGGAACGAGTCTCTCGTCAACGGATTTATTCATTTTACCTGCTATAAAGTTTCTTTGGAATGTAGCCATATTATTTTATCCACTTGTCTCGACCTCTCAGATTCATTAATAATCTTCCTGGGTGTATATTGCTTAATCTTATTTTTGCGTTTCTAAGAAGTGCTGATTTAGCTTTTCTGGCTCTATTAACAACATACTCTTGTACGCCTAATTTACTATTTAATATTTGATAACTAATGTAGGCATAAACATAATCTTCAAATAACTTATTTACAGTCACCTGTGTATCGTCTCCACTTTCCATTCCATCAGAAACATATTCTAATATGCAACTTTCATCAGCCATAGTCGAATCAAAGTTTATAACCCCTGCTTTTTTATCAATTCTAAAAGTAGGATTAGCATTTGCAGTTTCTGTATTGAGACCATATCTAGCACCTACTGCGAAATCAAAATACCAACACCCCTCATATTCGTAGCCTAATAATCCATTGTATGGACTCAAGCTATTTAAATAAATACTTGGTTGTTGTCCTGTAATTCTTGTAAAGTCTAAAGGAGAATATTCTGGTTGTAAGGCTTTACCATCTTGGTCGAAAAGTATTCTACAATCATTAGCTTGTAAGTAAGCTTTGGCAGAATTTACTTGAACATTTTCTACCATAGGTCTTATAACACCATCTTTATAATAAGATATTCTAACCCAATTTACATAATCAGAAGGTAAAATAAACCTAAGCTCTTCACAGACAGTTAACTGTAAAACTTTAACTTCTTTAAAAGCATCATAATTTAATTCTTGAATTGCTCTTTTAGCATGAAAAAGTATTTTATATCTTTCCTCGTTATTTATCAAAGAATGGTTACCAGAATACATTAACTGATAGTTTACAACTATATCTTTTAATGACACGTATTGGTATGAACCCCAATTAGCATCTTCAGGAGCATTACCTCCATTTTCGTAATATTCGTATTGGCTGATGTATGACATAATTATTTTTCACTATTAATTTCAGTAGCTTCTTCAGCTCCTGCATATTGAACAACTGATGCCTCTCTAATTGAAACTCCTGCGTATTGTAATATTTTCATTGTTAAATCCGTTGCATCGTCTGGAAACAGTTCAAAGTCTTGATAGTCAGGTTGTGTTTGGTCAAATACAGGTTCATTGCTTGTTCCTAAATCTACATAAGTCCATTTTGGAGCTTTAGGATAACGTATGTACTGACAATTAACAGTTGGTAATGTGGCAGGTGTTGGATAAATTGTAGCAACACTACCCTCTGTTGTGTATACAGGAAACATTGTAGATGGTGCAGTTAAAGGAGAAGAATTAAGTAATAGTATTTTATTTTGTTCAATTCTTTCCAACTCTGTACTACCTGTAAATATTTTATTAATTAAATAATAATCACTACCTGTTGTGGAAATTGATGGCAGAAAAAATTTATCTAAATTTAGTCCAACTTGAGATAAAGGAGAAGTTACCGAAAAAAAATCAATAACCTCTACGTATCCTTTTTTTATATCAGCATAGCCTGTTCCAGATGTTCTTTGGTTTTCCTTATTAACTTGATAGTTATATGCATAAAAATAATCCTCAAATAAATCCATTTGAGCTTGTTGTGCATATAGATTAAAATCTTGTGGAGAGATGTATCCGTAATTATTTTTATTTAATACGGCTAAAACTGTATTTCTAATATCGTTTATCATCCTGACTATTATTTACACAAAGATAATCAAAAAAAAAAGAGGTCTTAAAATAGACCTCCTTCTAAATATTTTTTTAATCCAACAATTGTTCTAGATGTTTTAACGCCTCTATCCCATCATCAGATTGAAAATAAGATGATACTATATAAATTGGGTCTTCTCCAAAAGGAATAGTACAAAGCCTTGTTTTGTTTGTTTTAGTGTTAAACCAAACCTCTTTGTTTTTATTTCTGTATTTAATAAGACCTTCTTCAAAGAATTTATGCACCGTTGCTTGTAACTTTAATACTGGATCATTTACAATAGACATAAACTCTTGAGGTTCTCTTTTAGCATAAACTAAAATATCTCTTTTCATTTCGTCTGTACTTATCCTTGATGGGTCTTTTGAAAACAATACCCTTGTTAGGGTTTCTAGTTGTGCTATTGATAAAGAACGTGCCTCTATCATTGCATCAAGTTCTATGTTCATGATTTCAACAATTTCTTGAGCATCTTTTGACTTATCAAGTTCTTTAAATTTAACACCATTGTGTGGGTGTACATCTAAAAATTTTTGTAAAATTTGATTGTTTTTAGGAACTCTTAAAAAACCATCTTCAAAAACAATAGGCTCAATAATTGCATTTTTATCTTGTTCATCTACGAATGGTGATTTTTGATTTCGAGCATAACGTAGTTCTCTGTTTATCTCTTTTTCAGGGTCAAACCAAAGTAATGGAAATCTTCTAGTGTGTCTTGTTGCAAGCATGAAAGATAAAGGTGCTGCATTCCTTGTTAACTTGTAGACCTTGTCTACTCTTTGTACTGTAGTTTTCATTTGATATAATTTAATTTAATTTATAAAAAAGGAGTCTCTTTGAGGAGACTCCTTTCATTTGTTGGTATTCTTAATCTTGGAAGATGAAGAAGTTATTTGCACCTAAAGTACAAACTGCTCTTTCACTCAAGAAGTTTACTTCCATCGCATCTAAGTCAGATGTTTTTGCACCACCTGCTGAACCAGTGATCCAAGTTTTGTAACGTCTGTCTTCAGTTTCTGAAGCTCTGTATCGAACATGTAAGAATGGTCTCTTAGCGTTCTTTCCAAGGATTTGGTCATAAACAGTTGTAGACCCTGCAGGTACTAACAATCCGTTAATGCTTCCAGTACCATCAACTCCACCACGCATTGTTGGGTCGTTTAGGTATTTCCAGTCAGACTTGTAAAAGTCATAACCTCTACGGAATCCTGTGAATCCTAAGTTAAGTGCCATCTCCTCATCATTGTCAAAAAGACCATAAGAAGTTCCACCTGCTCCGTAAGAATTTTGAGCAGCTAACATATCATCGATATCAAATCCAAAGTCTCTGTTCAAGAAAATTACATTCTCTTCAATAGAACCTTGCTTATCTAAACGTGAAATGATTGCATCAAAATCTGCTAAAGCATTAGGGTTTCCACCTGCCCATACATTACCTCTATTTTGTACCACATAGAATACACCTTCAGACCCCTTGTTTCCAACTTGGTCAGAAGTTGTTTGTGTAGCAACACCAGAACCTGCTTCAGCAGGAACTGCTTCAATCATTGAAGTTTCTAAATAGTCATCATAACGTAAACGAGTTTCGTGCTCAGACTTCAAGTACCATAAGTAACCTGAAGCTCCGTTTTCAGTAGTAACCTCAATCCATCCGATTTGAGCCATATCAGAACCTGATACTGCGTACTTATCTTTGATAATGATTGGAGAGTTCTCGAAAATGAAATCGTCAGATTCTAATGAACCTTGCATTCCATTTGTTCCTTTCTTAAATTCAGAACCATAGATGAAAATACTTGCATCAGCATTTCCTAATCCTGAACCACCTGTGTAACCTGTAGCATCATAAAACGCAACAGTGAATTGGTTGTTTGCAAGGTCAACTGCTATAACAATAGCCTTGAACTCCCCAGAACCATCGTTGTTTACAACAACAACTGTCTGACCAACTCTAATTGCAATCTGAACTGTTGCACCAGAACCTGGTTGAACAGTTGAGCCTGCAGGGTTAAGTACGTCATTCACTTGGAAAATTGCTTCTCCACCTGCTACTACTGCAGCAGTACCACAATCAACATACTTGGTGTGAAGTCTTCCTTGCTCTGCCCATTTGATAAGGTCTGAGTTAGAAGGCATTTCTGCTCCTACCATTCTAATGAATGAGGAGATTGTTCGGTTACCATATCTTTCGAATTCTTTTTCGTAAGTGTCTGGTAAATACTGATTCAAAAAGTTGAAGTCAGTAATATAATTCGATGCCAAAGGTGTTTGATGCGAACTTGGTTGCAAATCAAAACCTGGCGTAGCTTGGACTGATCCTGCCATAATTTTATTAGTTTTTTAAATTAATTATTTTCTTTTAATACTCTTAATTTTAAGTCCTCTTCCACTATCTGAGCTTAAAGACCTAAACTGTGTTCCTCCCTTACTTGTCACTTCAGGTGTTTTACGTTCCGACATATTAATATTCTTTGTCTTACGCATTACATCCTCAGTGGCATTAGCCTTACCTTGCTCATAAAAAAACTTAGCAAACTTTTCAGGATTCTGTGCAATTGCTACACTCCTATGAAAACCTTTAGAATCTTTTAAAAGACCACTGTCATCTAAATACTTGGTTGCCCAACTACCTGGATTTAATGCACTCTTTTTTAAATCTTCTAAACTACCTGGAGAATACGTTATGGTTTCTTCACCTATATTGAACTCAAAACCTTTGAACTCAGGCGTAAACACTTCTAACGTCTTAGAGTCATACAACTCTTTCTTTCTAGCAGTCTCTTCTTCATAAGACTTCGCATCTGCGATGTATTGCTTATAACCTTCCATTTCTTTGTCAGAAACATTTGAAGCTTGCGTTCCCCTTGACTCAAGTGGTTGCTTATACTTCTCTTGCATTCCTTTAAAGTAATCTTTTGCTTTAGCAATAGCTTTTTTCTTCTTTAACTTAATTTTCTTTATGTCACCCTCATCATCTAAATCTTCATCAAAAGAATAATCATCCATTAAGGTTTCAATATCCTCTTCATCAAGACCATCTTCAGTAGCACGTAAATAATCTTTAAGTAAAGAATCAGGATTAGATTCATCAAAGTTTTTTTGTAACTCCACAAAATCTTTAATACCTCTACCTGTATCTTTTTTATATTTAAAGTAAGCAGCGACATCTTCAGGTAATTCTTCCTGAGTTTCTCGCTGACTCATTAACTCATCAAATGAATTAATTTCTTTATTATATCTTTTTCCAATATATGAAAGAACGTCTTTCTCGTTTAATTCAGCTTTTGGCTCTTCAGCTTTTGGCTCTTCAGCTTTTGGCTCTTCAGCTTTTGGCTCTTCAGCTTTAGGTTGGTCATCATTATTTTTTTCTTCATGCTTATTTAATAGC
>Ga0206131_10006295_pt1 | contig 12210 bp, 9 predicted proteins | sample Helgoland_Spring_FD_148636 | JGI IMG/M metagenome (GOLD analysis project Ga0206131, IMG submission 148636) | Pelagic subsurface seawater microbial communities from Kabeltonne, Helgoland, North Sea - Helgoland_Spring_Bloom_20160517_1 | ecosystem: Environmental > Aquatic > Marine > Epipelagic ... | reverse complement strand
TTACTCTTCGAGCAAGTTGTAAGCCGTCGCTAAATCTCCGTATACCTGGGTCCACCGAATTTTGCCTTCCGCGTTGAAATCGAAGGACTCATATAGCTTCACTTCAACCGAACGCGCTTCCGTGGAATCTGTAGCCGCTTTGGAAATCTCCCAACGGAAATACCCCCTTACAGAGCCATCTGTCATCTTGGTGTTTGGATTCACTCCTGGCAACATATTGGCCTCAGTCACCATGCGGTAGTCGTACTGTGACCACATGTTTCGGTAACCTGCGGTGACCACATCAAGAGTCAGCGTATCTGCACTTCCAACCGCATTTCCACCCCATGTCGCGTCGTCACTAAAGTGGGTGAAAAAATCGTCGCTTTCTGCAGTGAAGTCCGCGAAGGCCTGGCTAACGGTCGCAGCGTTCGCGTCAAACGTCGCAGCGACATCAGCATTTGGCTGGCAACCTGTAGTCGCAATCAACGCGAGCAAAACGGCTCCTGTTACACTCCCTGTCATTAAATGTTTCATGTATTTATCTGTTTTTGAATTACGCTTTTTGAGCCGAGGTCAAGGCAATGGCAATCAATACGAAGAACATGACCACGGGCGGTGTTGGAAAGGGTTCCGTTCCTGTTACGGCTACCGCGATGATGGATCCCACGATACACGCTGCTGCACCCACAAAACCGTACAGCACCTTTTTGGCATCTGCACCCCTCAATTCACGGCACGATAGGAGGATAATCGCCATGCCGATGACCGAAGCACCGATCATACGGCGCAGCAATCGGGCAATATCATTGGCACGGCCATCCAGATCGACGAAAAGCTTATCGTTGATCAAGTCCGGGAAGAATGCAAACACCAGTCCCACGAACATGAGGACGGAAGGGATGATGGTGAGGGCGGTTTTTGATTTCATCAGGAAGGCGTGTTATAAAGTAAAATTGAGGTACCGCGTTGTTTCAATGGGGCCTTTATCTCGTTTCCAAGGAGACAACTGCAGTCAAAAGCACTCCAAAAAAACGAAAGGATCGAAGAGCAACAAGTATGAATGAAGTAATCACTTCGAAATACGGGCATTCACAGGACTTTTATGCCATCATTTTAACAAAAACGCAGGGGGTGTTGGAAAGTCGCTCTCCTTGAAGTCAAAGCTTGAAAACCCATCGGGCATCCGTTTCTTCAATCCGTTTCCGATCAATGCACCTGCGGTGCCGGGATGTCCTTCTCACCCCCTGGGATGCGGATGTTCTCGACCAGCTTTTGGACGTCTTTCGGTGGCGGTGGCGTGAAGCGCATCACGACCAGGGACACGACAAAATTGATCAGCATCGCGATCGACCCAAACCCCTCGGGTGAGATGCCAAACCACCACGAATCCTTCAATGCACCCACCGCTTCCTTGCCGCCATCAAACACCCCAAATTTGAACTTGAGGATGTAGAATATCATGGTGACCATGCCAACGATCATGCCCGCAATGGCGCCTTCCTTGTTCATCCGTTTGTGGAAAATCCCCAAAATGATGGCCGGAAAAAACGAGGCTGCTGCGAGGCCGAAGGCCAATGCCACCACCGCGGCCACAAAGCCCGGTGGGTTGATGCCGAAGTAGCCTGCAACGGCGACGGCAGCTGTGGCGGATAACCGCGCTGCCAACAACTCCCCTTTTTCCGTGATATTGGGGTTGATGATTTTCTTGATCAAATCGTGTGAGACCGATGCGGAGATCACCATGAGCAATCCCGCGGCCGTGGACAACGCTGCGGCCAATGCTCCCGCTGCGACCAGCGCGATCAACCAGTTGGGCAATTGGGCGATTTCGGGATTGGCCAGGACCATGATGTCCCGGTCGATCACCAACTCATTCTGCGTTTCGTCCTGCACGTACTGGATGATCCCGTCGTGGTTCTTATCGGTGAAGGTGAGCAGTCCGGTGAGTTCCCACTTACTGAACCATTCTGGCATCTCGCTGTAAGGCTCGTTGGACACCGTTTCGATCATATTGGTGCGGGCAAATACGGCCACGGCAGGAGCGGTGGAATACAAGATCACGATCAACAACAAGGCGATGCCGGCCGATTTGCGGGCGTCGCGCACGCGTTTGACCGTGAAAAACCGCACAATGACATGCGGCAATCCGGCCGTTCCCGCCATCAAGGCCAGAGTGATGGCGAAAATATCCACCAAGGATTTCGAGCCTTCCGTGTAGGCAGCAAAGCCCAATTGCGTGCTCAAGCCATCGAGCTTGTCCAGCAAATACACGCCTGAACCGTCGTTGACTTGGCCTCCAAAACCCAACTGCGGAATCGCATGGCCTGTCATCTGGATGGAGATGAAAACAGCCGGAACCATGAACGCAAAAATCAACACACAGTATTGGGCCACTTGGGTGTAGGTGATGCCCTTCATTCCCCCGATCACCGCATAAAACAGGACGATGGCCATGCCGATCAACACGCCGGTGGTGATGTCCACTTCGAGGAAACGTGAAAACACAATCCCGACTCCGCGCATCTGTCCGGCCACGTACGTAAATGACACGAGGAGTGCACAGGCCACGGCGACCATTCGCGCATTTTTCGAATAGTACCGATCGCCAATGAAATCAGGGACGGTGAACTTGCCAAACTTGCGCAAGTACGGTGCGAGCAACAAGGCCAGCAACACATAACCGCCCGTCCAACCCATCAGGTAGACCGCGCCGTCATACCCGGCAAAGGAGATGATTCCGGCCATGGAAATGAACGATGCCGCGCTCATCCAATCAGCAGCTGTAGCCATGCCGTTGGCCCACGGAGACACGCCGCCACCGGCGACATAAAAATCCTTTGTTGAACTCGCTTTGAACCAAATCGCGATCCCGATGTACAGGGCGAACGTGATGGCGACGATGAGGTAGGTCCAGGTTTGGACGTCCATCTGACTGAAAAGCTCACTCATCGTACTGGTATTTTTTATCCAGCCGGTTCATCAGAAAAACGTAAGCAAAAATCAGGACGACAAACACCACCATGCTGCCTTGTTGGGCAAACCAAAACCCCACCTTGAATCCGCCCATGGTGAATGCATTCAGTGCGTCTTTGAATAGGATCCCGGCTCCAAAGGAAACCAAGAACCAGATGGTCAGCAAAATGACGAGGTAGCGGAGGTTTTCTCGCCAATACGCCTGCTGCTTTTCGGGGTCGTTCATGGGCATCGTGTTGACTTTCAAGGTACACAACAACGCCGGACACCTCTCCCGAAATCCGTCAGAATTTCACCAATAAGACCCCCTCAGTTTAGAGTTCCTTTTCATCTGACATGGCCAAGTCGCGGACGTTTTTCTGGACCGCAATGCCCGCGAACAAGCTCAGCGTGAAGGACATACCGTAGAATCCTTTTTCACTCAGCCACAGTTCGGCATTGAACAGACCGATCACAAGCAACACCGTAGACGCGAGCGTCGCAAACCAGGCAATGCCGTAATAAATGTCCGTGACGGGGACGCCTTCCATTCGGTCGCGAACCGCCTTTTGCAGGGAAATCACGCTGAAGAGTCCGAAAAGTAAAATGGTGAAGTAATAGCCCTTCTCGTTGAGCATCATGTCGGCATTCCATAGTCCTACGCAAAACGACACGATACCCGTCAGCAGTGCGAACCATGATGCACCCACAAAAGCCGAAGTAGGTTTGCTACTATTGGCCGTTGTGACCTCTTTGTTGTCGGCCCAGCTGCTTGGTTGGTTGTCATTGAAATCGTCCATCATTCGTTTGTTTTAATTTGAATGACAAAGATTCGGCGGATCACCAATCCTCACAATGAACCTCGGTTAACTAATCGGTTTGGACAATTCTGGCGCGGATGCGACTCAATGCCTGGGGCGTCACGCCGATGTAGGAAGCGAGGTGCTTGAGCGGAATCTCCTTGATGAGTCGTGGCTGCTCTTTGAAGAGATCGAGGTAACGCTCGGTGGGGGATCGCAGGAGAAAGGCGTTCTCTCTGCTTGAAAAATACAGGTAGATCTGCTCCGTGAGAATCCGTCCCAGCTCTTGCCCGCAGTCTGTCAACCCGTACATCTCCAACAAATCTGCGTGCCGAATGCTCATAAATCGACAGGCGGTGAGTGCCTCCAAATTGAAGTCAGAAGGGCGCCGGGTGATGTAGGAGGAATAGCTGCTAATCAAGGAATGGGCGAAGCCGATGTCCAGTGTGGTCTCCTTGGATTCTGTTTCGAAATAGAGTCTGAAGGCACCGTCGAGAATGAAATACAACCGGTCTTCGACCCGCCCAGCGGTGGTCAGCTTGGTGCCCTTCGGGCACTCCGATGGCGTCAATCGCTGCGCGATAATCTGCCAATCCGTGTCCGAAATGGTGAGATGTTGCTCCAGATACGTTCGTAGCGCGTTCACCGTTTCAAGTTACCGCAGACGGTCGACATGAGAGTGACATGGGCGCAAAAGTGAATCCCTTCGGTGCGAATTTGTGCGAATTGAATGGCTGGAACAGTTTGGGACGTGTGCTTCTTGGGGTGGGCATCGAATAGGAACCGACTAGTCACAGGCGTCTCCAAACGCACTCAAGATGAGCAACAAGTCATCAACGGCCACATAGCCATCTTGACTCACATCATAGAGGCAAGATGTATCGCATCCAAATTCGCTCAGGATCAGCAACAGATCTTGAATGGCAATGAAGCCATCTGAGTTCAAATCCGCTGGACACCCGGCTGTCTCATCAACGCAGTCGTCCACTACCGTAAACTCATTTCCGTACGACCACGAACTCGGGGGATACGGGAGTTCTTGAACATAAAATCGATAGAGGATTCCGGTCCCGGCAGCCATCCCTTCAACTTGCCACATGTAACTACCGGTGTTGTCCACCACCGCAATGGAACCCATCGATGTGTTCGAGGTGACATTGATCAGGCTGATGCCAATTTCTTCACTAGGATTGCCCCCCGTCCATGAGATCAAAACAGAATCTCCCAAGCAAAATTCTGTCGCAACCGAGTCCAAAGACAAGGAGGGATACGCGCAAGAGCCATCATCGTACGTGGCATTCACATCATAATTCAATGCCACCTCATCGGTGCACCCCAAAACATCGTCCTCGTAATAACACGACCCATCGTCTTCCTCCGCATCCGGATTGTAATTCAATGCCACAACATCCATACATCCTAAAACGGGGTATGCACATGAGCCGTCATCCACCATCGCTTCCGGGTTGTAATTGAACGCCAACTCATCTGTGCAGCCCACCATCGAACTGCAGTCAGCGTTGAGCGAGAAGATCCCAGAATCACCCCCTGATCCGCTCACTAACAGCACGTTATCGAGATGCAATTCCCACGATAGTTCATTCAGATAACTCCCTCCTCCGACCGAATAGGAGTAACACCCTTCTGCTAAGCAAAATTCAACAAAGCCCTCTGAACCGCTATTTAGCGTGATGGTTTGCTGTATATCTCCGTTTTGACTGACAATTTCCAACACGTTGTTGTTCCAGCCATCACCATACGAATCATACAGATTCAAGGAAAGCGTTACAGCCTCACCGCAATCCAATGGATACATGCACGTGCCATCGTCATCAATGGCATTGGGGTTGAAGTTCAAAGCCAGCGGGTCTGTGCAGCCATACGTTGCAAAGATCTGCCCTGCCATGAGCTCTTCTTCGGGATGCGTATTGTACGCATAGTCAATCAACGTGACGGCGTCACCCGCTTCGCTCACCTCGAGCTGCATCCAGCCATAGTGGAACCGCTCTGCAATGGTGAATTTCACGCCGATATACGCCGTCTGTCCATTCCAATCGCTGTAGTCCGGTGATGTGATGACCGGCTGGGTTTCCAGTTCTGTGTAATAATCCCAGTAGCTCATCGGGCCAATCAGATCGCCTGCTTGCAACACATCCAGGTTCGTTGTGCCTGCATTGCAAAGACCCGACTTGGAATACGTTTCCAAACGGAAATATTCGTTGATATACCATAGCCCATAATCCGCATCACCAACGTCCAGTGTAAACCACTTCCAATTGTTCCCTGGATTTGCGATTGCGATGTTTTCTGTCGCACTGATGTTCACGTATTCGATGGCATAATGGTCGGCAAAATCAACCGCCATTTGCTGACTTAAATCCATACCATCTGCTGGATCGAGGAGCAAGGACGCATCGATAGAAAAGCTCAAGGAGTTCAGGTCGTCCCAATTGCTGTGTGCTGCTGCATTGCCCGTAAATGATAGCTGCACCTGCGTATCCGACAGCCGTTCCAACTGACCAGATAAGCCAGCCGGTAGATCGGATACACTCCACCCTTCCCCTTCATTGAGCAGATCGAAATCGGCCCAAGTCGTTCCAAAAACATCAACAGCCCTCACGGACTCCATGCTGCCGTCATTGGCCAATGCTTCGTGAAATACCGTTTGCGAATAGGCCAGGACCGGCTCTTGCACCTGCGCGGTTAAGATGGCGGCTTCCGGCGCTTCATTGTAGGCCATGTCCAAGGCATAATAGTGCTTGCCATCGTCACTCACTTTGAGACGAATCCAACCGAAGTGGTTGTTCCCATTCTTTTCGAATTGAACTCCCGCAAACGCTGTTTGCCCATTCCATTCGGTGTACGCAGGATTGGACAGATCCAATTGATTGGGATACCACGTTCCTGGGGATGTGACTTCACTGCCAGGCCCCACTTCAACTCCAGCGGCCAGTGGTGTGATGTTGGATGTCCCCGGGTTGCAAATCGCTCCGTTGCCGTACGTTTCCAATTTGATGTGGATGAGATCGTAATGAAACAGCCCAAAATCCGCACCACCAGCGCCCATGCTGAACCACTTCCATCGCTGTCCCTCAAAGAAATTGTGGACATCGTCAATCAGGTCTACAAACACAATTTCGTACGGATCCAAAAAGCTCAATCCGATGTTGGTTTTTGATGGGTTGTAGATCGCTTCGTAGGCAACGCCATCGAAAGGGGTGGCCGTAAAGTGCACTTCAATCGAATCAAGCGCATCCGCTTCTGCGTGATTCATCACCTGGCCTATCAGGTGAATCTGCGCATGGGTGGAATCCGATACGGTTACTGAAATACTGGTTCCTGCAGGGGTGTTGTTCGCTGTGAAATCAACGCCCTCTTCCAGTGACCCGGTGACTGCAAAGGCCAAGTCGATCAACTCAATGTCGAGAGCGCTGTCGATCGACCCGTCATTGGCAAAGGACTCTTCAAACGACTGGGCGTGATAAACGATGCGAGGCAGGTAGTCCTCTTGAATAAATACGAGGTCATGATTCTCCGCTGTCCACAGGTTGTTTCTCCCGCCCACGTCTGAGTTCAAAGCCGCTAACATGCGCGTTTTTTGCCCTTCGGTGAACATGCTCGAGCAGTTGGAATAGTCCAAATAGTTCTGCACGTTATCCAGGGTTCCACAGGAGGTTGCTTCGACGTCGCATCCCGTATTTCCGATCGTGTTGGGCGTATCCTCTACCCCGTCATCATACGAGCACCCCACAGTGGATTGATTGCCTGACTCGTCTCCCCATGTGTGCTTGAGGTTGGCCCAATGCCCCACTTCGTGCGTTAAAATTTTATAGTGCGTCCACACCGCTGTTTCGGTGCGACCTACGGCCCAATATGAACTGACGACGCCATCATAAATCGAGCCCGAACCCTCGACATCCGCAGGATAGTATGCAAAAGCCGATCCGTTGCCTCCATTGGAGGAATAGACGACCCAGATGTTCAAATACATCGTGGGGTCCCATTGAATCATTTGCTTGAGCGCTATGTTACTCCCGTTGTACGTTAATTCCGACTGAATCCGGTTGATCCCTGTCGTGGGTTCTCCGTTGGGGTCCAATTCTGCCAAGCGAAACTCCAAGCCCACATCCGCTACCACGTCCGCAAAACTTGGATGAACCTCTGCCAATTCCGGGTTGAGCGCCGTAAAATCTTCATTCAACTGCACGATCGCCTCATGAATTTGAGCATCGGAGATGTTCTCCACGCCGTTGTCATGGACCACATGAAATACAATGGGAATCAGGAGGTTTTCAGGGCTTTGAACCGACTGATTCGCCGCGAAGTTTAGGGTGTAGTTTTCTAAAAATAGCCTTCTTGTTTCCTGCGCTTGGATCAGCTCAGGATGCTCCTTTTGCATCTTCTCTCTTTGCTCATGATGAACACAGCGATGCTGAGCCAGCAAAGGGCTGCAAAGGAGCAGGGAAATCAAGGCAAAAAGCAACCGTGGCATGGGACTCGTTTTGAAAATAGGTCAAGCGCGAAGCTGTTTCGCTTTAGCCAATATAACGAATTTAAAATCAGCCGATTGAATCAGCACACGCTCTCTATCAACCAACGCAAGGGACCATCACCACAATGCAGGTGGCGAGCGCGACGCTCTAAACACGAATGAGAAGTTGTCACAAAATCACAAAACGGCTGCTGATCATCCCCTGGGATGTTTGTGCGCGAAGGACGTAGGTGCCTGATGGCAAATGGCCAACGTGCAATTGGCGATCCTGCGGATTGCAGTGCAGCGCCTCGAAAATGAAGGGCAAAGTAGCCCCGCCGAGAATCGAACTCGGATCAATTGTTTAGGAAACAACTATTCTATCCATTGAACTACGGGGCCATGCCTCATGCCTTGCTGGCGTTGGACGCATGGCTTCCGGAGCCAACGCCGAGAAGAGGAAGGAAAGAAGTGCGCCCAGTAGGACTTGAACCTACGACCAATGGATTATGAGTCCACTGCTCTAACCAACTGAGCTATGGGCGCGCTCTCGGCCGCAAAGGTAATTCGAGGAACGCGCACTGTGGCACTTTTCGGAGTTCAATCTGCAATAAGAGTCCATCCAGGAATTCAGAACACAAAACGCAATCCCACACCAAAGTTCCAATTGTTCGTGCCTTCCACCTCAAAGTCAGCAATATCGATGTCTCCCACTCCATCTTTTCCGATAACACGCAACAAGCTCACGTTCTTGTGCAGCTTACCAACACCATACAGCGATCGAAATATTTTCAAATCCATTCCTCCACCCAAACGCAATCCCACCAACGCCGCAGAATCAAACCCAACACTTCCGCCTGGTTCTGAAATGTCACTGAAGCTATACGAGTCAATGTTGAGGCCTCCTACAAGTCGAAAATTCGCCTTTTTAGAAGCCGGAATTTGATGCATTATACCAAAGGCAAATGAACTGGCTTCGTCGATATATCCATTCGATGTGTAGACGTCTGCATTGGTAGATGAGTTGATCGATACTGCAATGTTATCCGGCATCGATTCGTCCCCATACCCATCGATGGCCACAAACGCCCGAGTTTCCAAGCCTCCCAAAGTCACAGGAAAGTCAACTTGCAAACCCATGTAGTTTCCTGCGCTAAATTCAAGTCCAACTAGATCCTCCTTGACTGTGATTTCATTCAAATAATCAACCCGCTGTTCATTTTTCATGAGCCTCGCGTACTGTCCAATTGACTTCGGCAACGAATCCACTTGATACAAATTGGTGTATTGGGCTGGAAAACCCGAAACCGTGATGATGATCTCTTGCACGACTTTGCGCTTCAATTTCCGGGTTGTTTCGAATGTCGCATCCACGATATATTCACACCCGTGCTCAACCTTGAAGGCTGCAATCGCATTTTGCTTCAAATCCGCCATCGGCAACTTCACATCACCTGAATACACGTTTGACTTTCGATCTGCATCAATGTCCAAGTCGGCTACAATCGGACGCATCACCATCCCCGTTGCGTTGACTTCTGTGATCGCATCGTGCGCATTCGTTTTACGAATTAACATCTCCGAGTTACTGCACGAAGCGAGTAAAACGACCGCTGTTAGGGCGCGGGCTAATTGAAATTTCATGGATATGGTATTGATTATTTCCTGTGCAAGAAAATCAACAAGTGCCCTCCTCAACCGGCCTATTCTAAACTCTTTTCAACATTATCGAAGTGCATAGAACCCTCACACCTCCGGAATATCAAATTCCAACTGGCGTTTGGCCAAGTCGGCAGCGACGACGCGGATGGCGATGCGGTCGCCCATGGAATATGATTTTCCATAGCGCGCGCCGACCAGCGCTTGGATGTCTTCGTCGTAGACGTAGTGGTCATGGGGCAGGGCGTCCTTGGGGACAAAGCCTTCGCATTTGTTTTCTTCAATCTCAACAAAAAGGCCTTTGGAGACCACGCCATTGACGATGCCATAGAAGGTTTCGCCGATGCGGGTCATGAGGAACTCGACCTGCTTGTATTTGATGGAGGCGCGTTCGGCTTCGGCCGCTCGTTTTTCCATGTTGCCCGCGTGCTGGCACATGCCCATGAAGGATCCGGGATCCGGGGATTGTGCGCCGTCAATGTAGTGCTGCACCAACCGGTGGACCATCACGTCCGGGTAACGGCGAATGGGGCTGGTGAAGTGCGTGTAATACGGGAAGGCCAATCCGTAGTGGCCGATGTTTTGGGTGCTGTACTCCGCCTTGGCCATGGATCGGATGGCCATGGTTTTGACAACGCTTTCGGCGTTACTCCCGGCTGCCGATTGGAGCAGGTGTCGCAAGGCTGATTCCGCGTTTTCGCCCGTGATCTTGGGCATGTCGATGCCAAATTTTGCGACGAAGGTGCGCAGCGAGCGCAGTTTCTCTGGGTCGGGCCGGTCGTGGATGCGGTAGACCGCCGTGCGGGAAGGTTTTTCACCGCCGCCCTCCTTGGTTTTGGGGTGGGCCAAAAAGCGGCTCACCCGCACATTGGCCAATAGCATGAAGTCTTCAATGAGGCGATTGGCTTCGAGCATCCGCTTGATAACCACGCGCAACGGTTTGCCCGCTTCATCCAGTTCAAAATTCACTTCTTCGGTATTGAAGTCGATGCCGCCGTCTTCAAATCGACGGGCACGCAGCTTCACCGCGAGGTCTTGCAACGTTCCGATTTCTTGGGCATAATCCCCCTCGCCTGATTCGATGCGGTCTTGGGCATCTTGGTAGGCAAACCGGCGGTCACTGTGGATTACCGTGCGGCCAAACCACTCGCCTTGAATGCGGGCTTTGTTGTCCAACTCAAACACCGCGCTGAAGGCCAAGCGGTCTTCATTGGGACGCAACGAGCACAGGTCGTTGGACAGCACTTCAGGCAACATCGGAATGGTGCGATCCACGAGATAGACCGACGTCGCACGCTGCCTCGCCTCTTCGTCCAATACCGTTCCGGGTTGGAGATAGTGGGTGACATCGGCAATGTGCACACCGACCTCCCAATGGCCGTTGGGTAGTTTTTTCAAGGACAACGCATCATCAAAATCCTTGGCGTCTGCTGGATCGATGGTCAAGGTCGTCACGTCGCGGAAATCACGTCGACGCGCCAACTCCTCCGCCGGCACCTCGTGCGAGATCGCTTCCGCCGCTGCGGTCACATGATCCGGGAAGGCATACGGCAATCCGTATTCGGCCAAAATTGCGTGCATTTCAACTTCGTGATCGCCGGGCATCCCCAAGACCTCTACCACTTTTCCGATCGGTCCCTCATTGGGATCGTCCCAACTGACCATTTCGATGATCACCTTTTGACCATTTTTACCGCCGTTGAGATTGGCCGCCGGAATGAAGAAGTTGGCATGGAGGCGCTGGTCCGAAGGGTAGCCAAAGGCGTATTCCCGAACTTGTTCCAACACAACCACATACTGCTTGCGCAGCCGTTCCACCACGCGTGAGACCCTCGGAGTGTGGCGTTTTCCCCGCCGGATCCAATCCACCTCGACGGTGTCACCCCAAAAAGCGGTGCCCGTAAATCCTTTCGAGATTGAGACTTCTTTCCCGTCAGGCATCATCACAAAGCCTCGGCCAAATTTGGTCACTTGAATCGTTCCGGTCACCCGTTCCTCTTGCATTTGCGCGAGGGTGAACTTGCCTTTTCCGAGGGATTCCAATTGGCCGCTTTTGCCCATTTCTTCCAAAATCGTCATCACCATCCGACGCATGTCGTGGTTCATGATTCCCATAGTACTCGCCACTTGTTTGTGGTTGAGCGGCTTGTTGGGTTGTCGCTTGAAAACACCGAGGATTTCTTTGCGAAGTTGTTTGGGCGGGGTGCGTGAGGCCATGAATACAAAGATGCCTCGAATCGAATTGCATTTCCGACCTTTGCTCCCGCATGTCTACACGCACTTATCAACGTTGGTCGCCCTCTCAATGGGCTGAGTATGAAATCCTCGACTCTGGTGACGGAGCCC
>Ga0206131_10006288_pt1 | contig 12224 bp, 9 predicted proteins | sample Helgoland_Spring_FD_148636 | JGI IMG/M metagenome (GOLD analysis project Ga0206131, IMG submission 148636) | Pelagic subsurface seawater microbial communities from Kabeltonne, Helgoland, North Sea - Helgoland_Spring_Bloom_20160517_1 | ecosystem: Environmental > Aquatic > Marine > Epipelagic ... | reverse complement strand
GATCTGCTTTAACTGAGAATGATTTTGTCTTATCTTGTTTCAATAATTGCTCTATTGAAGATTTATTTTTATTATAATGAAGAGCTATATCGTGTCCCTCGATAATTAAATCTTCAGCAATTTTAAACCCAATTCCTTTTGATGATCCTGTTAAAAGAACTTTCATTTTTTATACTTTTCAAACCAAGATACTATAGCATTTACCTTTGCAATTAAATTACTAGGTTTTGAAGCAATTCCATGATTAGCATTAGGAATTCTAACAAGCATTGTTTCAACCTTGTTTAGTTTTAGACCTGCATAAAATTGTTCACTTTCAGCCATTGGAGTTCTGTAATCTTTTTCACCCGTGAGAACCATAGTAGGTGTCTTTACATTTCCAACATAACTTATAGGTGACCTTTTTAGATAACTTTCTGGATCATTCCATGGAAAATCATCAAACCAGTATTTATAAAAATATCCAATATTATCAGCGTACAGTACAAAGCTGTACCAATTGATTACTGGTTTTGCAACTACTGCAGCTTTAAACCTATCAGTTTTTCCAACAATCCAAGATGTTAAAACACCTCCACCACTTCCACCTGTTACAAATAAATTATCCTCATCTATGTATCCTTTTTTAATAACATTATCAACCCCTGACATTAAATCATCATAATCTTGACTTGGGTAATTATGATGTATTAGATTTGCAAACTCTTTGCCATAGCTTGTACTTCCTCTTGGATTTGTGTAAAGTACAACATAACCCTTAGATGCGAATAGTTGAACCTCAGATGAAAAATGAAATCCATAATTTGTGTGAGGCCCACCATGTATTTCCAGGATTAATGGGTATTTTTTTGTTTCATCAAAGTTGGGAGGTTTTACAATCCAACCTTGAATCATTCTATTATCATAGGAAGATTTATACCAAATTTCTTCAACTAAACCTAATTCCTTGTAATCAAATAGATCTTTATTTAGGTTTGTTAAACGATTTTTAGATCCTTTATATCCAGTAGCTAAATCAGCTGGATTATATGCAGTCCCAAGAGTAAATGAATATCTATTATTTTTGGAAAGACTAAAAAAACCTCCACTATATGGTCTTGAAAAAGAGAGCCCCCCAACTTGATTTACTTCGGTCTCAAACTTTCCATCTAATGTTGTTGATCCAATTTTAGTTAAGCCCTGATCATCGAATTGGAAAAATATCCTCTTGTTGTCCCCCGACCAATAAATATTTGAAATATTTCTATCTAAATCTAATTGAATTTTTATTTTTTTTGAACCGTCTGGTTTCATCACGTAGATAGAATTTTGCTGATATCCTAAATATTCATCATCATACCCTAAATATGCAATTAAAGAACTATCATGTGAAACTTTTGGACTAAAGTCAGGACCATTTCTAGAAGTAAGCGGTTTATGTTTACCTGTATCTAGGTCTAGAATATATATCTCAGAATTATTTGTATTATAATCAGAATCGTCATTTAAATTTGCAGAAAAAACAACTTTATCATTACCAACCCATTCTGCTTGACCTGCACTTTTTTCTGGTTTAATATTGCTTATTTGTCTTGGAGTTCCACCACTAACTGGTATAGTAAAAAATTGAACTTCTCCAGACTTTCTAAAACCCGAGCTATCATATTTGTAATTTAAATCTGAAATTTCAACAGGTGGATCATTCCACTTAGCACCTTTTGGTTTTTCTGGCATCTTTATCAGTTTTTTCCTCTTACTATCAATAAATGATGAGAATAAAATATAATTATCATCAGGTGACCACCTTAAGGACTCCATTGAATATTGAAAATTTGTCAATTTCTGTAAAGAGTTATTGTTAAGATCAAAAAGAAAAATCTGAGATTTACCTTCTCTATTTGACTTAAAAATAAATTTATCAGACTTATTTGACCATTTAGGAGAATTATCTTTAAAGTTACCTGTTGTTATTGGTCTATTATCAGTTCCATCGTAATTGACTATCCAAATATTAGAGAAACTTTCATCAGTCATTATATCATTAAAATTTCTTTGGTATAAAACTTTATTTCCATTTGGAGATATTTCAGTATTGGAAACATACTCAAGATCAAAAATATCTATTGGCTCAAAAATATTTGAGGTCTGAGAAAAGACACTAACTGAAAGAAGTGAAAGAAGTAATATTTTTTTCATAAATTAAATTTGGTTACTTAGATTTAGTTTTAAAGTTATTAAAATTAGAATGTTAAAAAGAATTATATGCTCAATATTAGTGTTACTTATTTTTTCGTGTGAAAAAAATAATACTAATCCAAATATTGTTATCATACTAGCTGATGATTTAGGCTATGGTGATCTTTCATCTTATGGGTCAAAAACCATAAACACAATTAACCTAGATCGAATGGCTGCAGAAGGTGTAAAACTAACATCGTATTATGCTGCTCAACCTGTATGCTCTGCTTCCAGAGCTGCTATTTTAACTGGAAGTTACCCCAACAGAATTGGAATTTCAAATGCGTTTGGTCCAAATTCAAAAACTGGAATAAACTACAACGAACTCACACTTGCAGAAATGTTGAAAGCTAATGGATATAGTACAGGAATTTTTGGAAAATGGCACCTAGGTAGTTCAAAAAAATATTTTCCAACTAAACATGGTTTTGATGAATTTTATGGTATTCTTTATTCAAATGATATGTGGAGATGGCATCCTGAAAGCCCACAAAGTTATCCAGAGGATTTACTTTTATATAGAAATGAAGATCCAATTCAAGAAATAATTGATCAATCTGATTTAACGAAAGACATTACTTCAGAGAGTATTGATTTCATAATTAAAAACAAGGAAAATCCTTTTTTTCTATATATCGCTCATCCTCAACCTCATGTACCCTTATTTGTTTCTAAAAATTTTGAAAATAAAACAGGAAATGGTTTGTATGCAGATGTAATTACAGAGATAGATTTTTCAGTTGGAAGAATAATTAATTCTCTGGAAGAAAATGGATTAAGTGATAACACAATAATCATTTTTACATCAGATAACGGACCGTGGTTATCATATGGGTATCATTCTGGATCTCCTGGAATTTATAGAGAAGGTAAAGGAACTACATGGGAAGGTGGTGTTCGAGTTCCTAGCATAATAAAATTTCCTGGTAGATTAAAACCTAATATCATCGATGAGCCAATTATGGCTATCGACTGGATGCCAACAATAGCGAATATTACCAAATCTAAATTATCAAAAAATAAAATTGATGGGAAAGATATATGGCCTTTGCTCTCTGGTGAAACAAATAAATCTCCTCATGAAAAATTATATTTCTACTATAGAGTAAACGAATTGCACTCAATAAGAATGAATGATTGGAAAATACATTTTGCTAGATCTTATAGATCACTCAATGGAAAAGATGGGGGTAGTGACGGAATACCTGTTAAATATGAGATGAATCAATTGATAAAAAATGAATTATATAATTTAAAAGAAGATCCAGAAGAAAAACATAATGTGTATGATGAGTTTCCAGAGATAGCATCAAAAATGGAAGAACTAGGAGAAAAAGCAAGAACAGAATTAGGAGATAACTTAACTGGATTTAAGGGAAAAGAAAATAGAAAATCTGGAAAATAAAAAACCCCGACAAAAGAGCTCAAATCAAATGTCGAGGTTAAAAAAGTGGGCGCTGAGGGATTCGAACCCCCGACCCCCTCGGTGTAAACGAGGTGCTCTAAACCAACTGAGCTAAGCGCCCTGAAAAATTTCAGGCTGTAAATATAACTTATTTTTAATGATCTTTTACTAGACTTTTTTAATTTAGTTTTCATGATTAATAAAATAAAGCTTCTGGATGGAAGTATGTCATTTCCAATGGAACAACTTGGATATAATTTAAAGAATAAATTGTGGACAGGAATGGCATTAGTAAAAGATCCAGATATGGTTCGGGACATACATAAAGGTTATATTGATGCTGGTGCTGATTATATTTCAACTTCTACTTATCAAATTAGTTATGATAGACTTAAAAATATGGGTTATGAATCTTCTGAAATAAAAAATATTTTTCAAAAGTCAGTTGATTTAGTAAATGAAGCAATTCAAGAATCAGTATCTAAAAGAGAAATTAAAATTGTTGGAAGTTTTGGTCCATACGCTTCATATGATTCACAGGCATCTGAATATATCGGAGAGTATAGTTCATCTGATGATGAAATAATAAATTTTCATAATAATAATCTTAGTGTTATAGAAAAAACAGACTTAGATATTATATTATATGAAACAATTCCATGTTTGAGAGAAATTGAAATTCTTTCAGAAGTTTTATCCCATACAAACAAAGAAATATGGGTGTCAATTACATGTGATAAAAATATTAAATTTAGAGATGGCTCTTCTTTCAAAGATGCTTGTAAAATAATTTCAGAAATTAAAAAAATTACAACTTTAGGGGTAAATTGTTTTTCTCCTAAACTAGTTGAAAGTGCAATTAATGAATTAAAAAAATACTCAAATAAAAAGGTGCTAGTTTATCCAAACTCAGGAGAAGAATATAATCCTAGAGGTAGATTTTGGAGTGGAAAAAATGAATTTAATGACTTAATGATTAAAAATTGGCTAAGTTTATCACCAGATATAATAGGTGGGTGTTGTAGAGTTGGGTATGATAATATCAAGAAAATGAGAGAAGAAATTGACAATCATAATTTAAAAAAATGAAGACAAGTTTTAAAGAATTAATTTTTGCCTTTTTGGCTTTTACTCTATCGCTCTCTATTGCATATATTACAAAAATTGAGATTGTAAAAAATGCTGTTTTGTTGGCATTTTTAATTCAATGGATATTATATATTCCTGCTTATTATTTTCAAACTGAAAAATTTTATGATTTGTCAGGAAGTTTAACTTATATATCTGTGGTTTCATACTGCTTTTATAATAATTATGACAAAGAGAATATTAACCTAGGTAATTTGGTTATATCCATACTAATAATTTTATGGGCTATCAGACTTGGTAGCTTCCTTTTCATTAGAATTAAAAAAGCTGGAGAAGATATACGATTTAGAGAAATTAAAAAATCCCCTTCAAGGTTTTTTATGACTTGGACTCTTCAAGGAATGTGGGTTTCAATTTGTTCTGCATGTTCGTTAGCTGGTATATCTAATGGTATAATAATCAATAACCTTTTTTATATAGGCTTATCGATTTTTATAGCAGGATTTACTATTGAGATCATTGCCGATAATCAAAAAACTAAATTTAGAATGAACCCTATAAATAAAGATAGATTTATAAATTCAGGCCTTTGGAAATATTCAAGACATCCAAACTATTTAGGAGAAATAATTCTATGGCTAGGAATCTCAATTATATCTTTTTCATCTTTAAATGGATGGGAAATGATAACTTTAATATCTCCAATATTCACTTATTTACTATTAGTATATGTAAGTGGAATAAGAATTCTTGAGTATAATGGAAATAAAAAGTGGGGGCATCTAGAGAGATATAAAGATTATAAAGAAAAAACTCCTAGATTATTAGGTATTCTTTAGCTTTAATTTGAAGTCAAGTTTTAATAAATATCTATACTAAAACCTGCTGATACATAAAACATATCATTATTTAACCCTCTTCCTATAGATAAATCTATTTGCTTATTATAATCGATCAGATAAGTAATTCCAGAATCAAAGTTTAAATTTGAGTTATTCTTAGATTCATCTCCAAAAATTTCAAAGAATATACCAAAAGAGTCAAGACTCTTTCCATAAGCTAGAGTATAGATAAATTGACCATTAGAATTATTGTATTTGTTATATCCAAGGTTGTAAGCAATCTGTGAATCATTTTTTAAATCATGTGATATTAACAATCGATTTAAAAAACCATATTCATTGTAAGAAAAAATTTCTGGGGCTGTAGGAATTGAAAGGTGAGTAAGAAAACCTATTTTAGTTATATTGTTATCTTTTTCTAAAATTCTAAGTTTTGCTCCAACTTCAAAATCACTAAAAGATGATTTTTTTTGAGTAGAAATGTTATCATTCATTAAATAGTTGCTGTTGATTCTAAGTTCAATACCATCTAAAATTCCAATTCTGAATAATGTATTAATGTTTGACTGATTCTCTTCAATTGAAATTCCAGTCTCAATTTGTACATGGCCTATTGAAAGAGCAATTGATGATTCCGTTTGATCTGGTCTATCAGTTGTGATTTGAGAAAAAAGAGTTGAAGAAAATGATATATATAATATAATTAATAATTTAATTTTCATAAAAAAGTTCTTTTGCTATAAAATTAGATCCAGTTATTAGAATCAAATCATCACTGGAAGTTTCTTTTTTTATATGATTTAGTATTTTTTTTGGACTCTTGTCAAATATAATATTTCCTTCAACATTTAGCTTGATTTCCTCAAAACTCATTGATCTTTCAATAGATAGAGTAGTGAAATATAATTTTGCATCTGATGGAAGCTTACTTATTAAGTTGTTAATCTTTTTGCCTTTGACAAAACTTAATAAAACAAAAAGTTTATCATATGATAATTTTGATAGTTGTTTTCCAATAGATTCAAATCCTCCTTCATTATGAGCAGCATCAAATATTATTTTTGGGTTATTATCAATTATACTCCAACGTCCAAACATGTTAGTATTAATAGCAACATTTTTAATACCCCTTAATATTGAATTCTGATTTATGTTTTTTAAACTAAGCGCTTTACAAGCATAAATGGCAGTGTTTATATTCTTATTTAAGTAATCTATATCTGAATATATTTTTTCACTATAATTATCAGAAGCAAATACTAAAGATGATGAAATATCTTTAGACTTGTTTATAAAAATTTTATCTACTTCACTATTTCTTTCACCAATTATAATCTTAGAATTTTTTTTTATTATCCCAGCTTTTTCTTTAGCAATTTTTTCAAGAGAATCACCTAAAATATCCATATGATCATATGAGATATTTGTAATTACAGAGACTAGAGGGTTAATAATATTAGTAGCGTCAAGTCTTCCTCCTAAACCTACTTCAATAACAGCGTAGTCAACTTTCTTTTGATTAAAATAACTTAAACATAGTCCAAATGAGAGTTCAAAAAAACTCAGTCCTAAAGTTTCAATTATATTTTTATTCTTATCAATAAAATCTACTATAAAAGATTTTTCAATTTTAGTATTATTGATTTTTATTCTTTCTCTATAATCATAAAAATGAGGTGAAGAAAATGTACCTACTTTATAGCCTGCCTCTTGAAGTATAGAGGAAATAAATGAACATGTACTGCCCTTTCCATTTGTCCCCCCTACATGAATATATTTTAGTTGATTTTTTGGTAAGTTTAACTCATTTATAAATTTACTTACATTTTTTAATCCAGGATTATAAGCGTCTTTTCCTTTATTTTGAAAAATTGGTACTCGACTTAATATCCAATTCTCAATGTTTTTATACTCCAATCTTTTAAGTTAAGATAAATGATTCCATTAGTACAAAGGTTATAAACCCTGCAGCAAATCCAATAAATGCTAGCCAACCTATTTTTTTTAGGTACCAAAAGAATTCAATTTTTTCCATTCCCATTGCCACAACACCAGCAGCAGACCCAATAACTAATACACTACCTCCAGTACCTGCTGAATAAGCTATTAAATGCCATAAGGAATCATCCAAAGGTTGAGAGAACATACCGATAGAAGCGGCTACTAAAGGAACATTATCAATAACTGCAGATCCGAGACCTAGTAATCCAGCTACAATCCTTATATCTGGTATAGCAGTTTCAAGATATTGAGCAAATTCAAATAAATATCCTATTGACTCTAATGCAGCTACTGCCATTAATATTCCTAAAAAAAATAAAATACTTGGTAATTCTATTTGAGTTAAAGCTTTGTGAACGGGACTCTGACTATGCATTACACCATCATCATTAGGTGTGGTTATATTAAACTTAGTTCCACTAAATATCTCAGCAAAAGTTGCTACGACTGCGAGAGATAACATCATTCCAACATATGGAGGAAGACCTGTTAAAACCTTAAATATTGGAACAAAAACTATTCCTCCTAATCCTAACCATAACATTGTATTACCAATTCTAGTTATTTTACTTTCATCATTTTCTATATTACTTACTGTACCTTTAAAAGGTTTCAAAAAAGAAGCAATATAAATTGGCACAACCATACACACTACAGATGGAATAAAAACATAGATAAATAACATTGGCACCGTTACTTTATCAGCGATCCATAACATAGTTGTAGTAACATCTCCAATTGGAGACCATGCTCCTCCAGCATTTGCAGCAATTACAATTAAACCTGCAAACCATAATCTTAGATTCTTATCTCTTATGATTTTCTGAAGTATAGTTATTAATACTATAGTAGCAGTTAGATTGTCAATAATAGCAGATAATATAAAAGCTAAAATTGCAAAAATCCATAAAAGTTTTTTTCTTGATTTTGTTCTAACAAATGACTTAATCTTTTCAAATCCATTATAATAGTCAATGATTTCAACTATTGTCATAGCTCCCAATAAAAAAATCAAAATTTCTGAAGTATGGGCTAAGTGATAAGCCATTATTTTTTTCACTTTAACAGGAATTAATTCTCTTAATGCAGTGTCTACCTCAAAAACTGGGATATTAAAAACTGCTATTATAGCCCATAAAAAGGCCATCATTCCAAGAGCTGGGATTAATTTATCAATTTTAAGGCTATGTTCAAGAGTAATTAATAAATACCCTGCAATAAATATTCCTAATAATATTGTCTCCATTTATTTTAAATTTATTTTCATTAACGAATTATGATTTCATAGGGGTTCATTCAAGTAGAATGATTTTTTGCAAACATCTAATTTATTAAAAAATAATTTAAATTTTAGGAATAATAATTTTACCTGAACTATGATTTTTTATTGCTCCTGTAACAGATGAATAACAGTTATCAATATTTAAGTCTTTTAGAACTCCCAAAAAGCCAAAAATTAATGCTTCTTTAAACTCTATTATTTCCTTATTAGGAATAATAATTTCAGCTTTTGTAAGATCTTTTATGTTTTGTATTAAATAGTTATTATAAGATCCACCACCTGTGATTAATACCCTGTCAGAATTTTTAAGGTTTTTAGAAATTTGATTTGCAAAATGTTTTGAAAAAGTATGAAGTAAATCTTCTAATGGATATTCTGAGAATCTTTTAATAATAGGGAAAATAAATTCATTAACCCACTCTAAACCAAGAGATTTCGGTGGGCTTAAATTATAATAATCTAAAGATTCTAGAAGATTAAATAAGTCAATATTCATTTTTCCTGACATAGCAATTTTTCCACTATCATCATATTTTAATCCTTTTTTGAAAGACAAATGATTGAATATAATATTAACAGGGCAAATATCAAATGCGATTAAAGTATCACTTGATCTTAAAGTAATATTAGCAAAACCTCCAAGATTAATTAGACTTTTGTAATCTTTGAAGAGATACTTTTCTCCAACTGGAACAAGAGGTGCTCCTTGCCCTCCATATTTAACATCTTGAGTCCTGAAATCACAGATTACTTTTAATCCTACATAACTTGAGAGCTCTGTTAAATTTCCTATTTGATATGTAATAGAATTTTGCGGGTCATGAAATGCTGTATGACCATGAGAGCTAATAAAATCAATTTTTTGAACTGAGAATTCTTTAATAAACTCAAGAATATAATTAGATAGAATTTTTGTGTAATTAATATCTATTTGTTTAATTGATTCAATGTTTTTATTTGACAGGTTTTTTAAAATATCCTGCCATTCCTTGTCATATTTATAAGTTTTTGAATTTATTATTTTAAAGCTCCAAGATGATTTATATGAAAAGTTTACATAAACTAAATCAACACCATCTATTGATGTTCCAGACATTAAACCAATAACATAATAGTTTTTCATTTTTAACTAAAGAAATTCCATACTAATCCTAATCTTATAGACATATCTCTATACGGACTAAATGGGTCTGAATAATAATCATACCCTGTAAAAGAGCTGTTTAAGTGTTCTACTTTTATAAATACTCTGGTCTGTTGAATTTTTGCATTAAAAAAGAAATCAAATCTGGGAAATTCTCCTATCTCACGATAGTTCTGAGTAACAAATTCAGAAATCAATGGATTATAATAATCTGCATAGTATTTTGTAAAGTAGTTAAAGGTAATTCCTGTTTGAATAAATAATGAATTATTAAATACATTAGTAGAATACATTAATGTATTTCTTGTTATCCATTCAGGAACATTTAAAGTAGATAAGTTCACCAAAGCTAATGTTTGTTCTTTGTTCTGATATTTAGCAGTATTTACTATGCTAAATTTTCCTATATCTACTTTACTAAACAATTTTATATTGTAATATTTTATTTGATTATTAACCTGATTAACTACAGCTAATCTTTTAAAATCTGTTTCCCCCGTTAAGGCATTTGTGGATTCACTAAAAAAAGTATAATTATCTATAATGTTATAATCTCCAGTTAAAACAAAAAGTTTTTTATATGATAATTTTAAGTTTATGTTAGATATTTTTTCATCATTTAATTCATCATTAAACCAATTATAATCTTTATATGCACTTCTAAATAATTTGAAATTAAAGTTTGGGGATTTTTCAATTATTGATGATTTTAATTCAAAATCAAAATTTCTAATTGGACTTCCAATAACTTTAAAAGATATAAAATCAGATTTGAAATTATCTTTTGAAGACTTATTTATGACAAACTCAAAATTAAATTTATTAGATTTTTTGAACCAATGTAGGTTAAGATTTGATTGATCTTCTTCAATTAAATTAATAAGTTCATCTTCATTATAAATCTTAAAATTATTTTTCCAATTAGTTATCGAATAAGAAAAATTAAATACTCCTAAAGAGTTTAATTCCGAAGATAAAATAATTTTATTTTCCTGCTCAATAAATCTAGATTGATCAGATACTCTTTGAATTCCATCATAAATTTCACCAAATATTAAACTAGTTGTTGTATTACCAATAAACTCATTTTTTTTATACTCATGTGTGAATTGATAGTTTAAAGCTAGTGCATTTAAACCTTCTTTTTTATTTTTTAACAAAACTCTTTGAAAATCTGAAAAGAATCTTTTTGAATATAGAGATCCTTCTGCTGCAAGAACTGATCCCAATCTAGATCTATCAAGATATCCATCATACTCAATCATTTTAAAGGATCCATCTTCATTAACAATCTGATTTCCTGATTGATCTAAAACAAAATAATCTGTTGCTTGCTCAAAAAAATAGATACTATCAGGATCAAGTCCTGCATTTTCTTGATTGAAAATGTTTTGAGAAACAAAATGAAACCTCCAGGACGTGAATTGATTTTTAGAATTATAATTCGAAGAAAATCTAAATTGATTACCTCTAGACCTAGTATTAAGATAATTTCCTAGAGATTTATAACCTTTGTGCGCAATAGTAAAATTATATTGAGGTGATAAGTTGATAGAGACTAACATATCTAAAATTTGTCCCTGTTCAAAAGTTGATTTTGCAAAAATTTCAGTAAATGGAGTTGGAACATTATAGTAACCTATGTCTTCTTTTTCAAAATAATGAAAATGTTTTCCTCTAGCTCCAATATCTGGTTTATTAAAATTCTTAAAGTCATAGGATAACTTATTATAAGTGTGACCTGAATTAGCAAAAGAAATTAAATCAAATGTATCTTCTCTTAAAAAATTAAATTTATAGTCTTTATATATATTTAATGTAGTATCAACAGATTCAATCCTTCCATCTATGTAATATATTTTATAATAATCTGATGTTAATGAATCTTTTTTATTTTCTGATTCTTTTTCTAGTTTTTCTTGTTCTTGCTGAGCTTTAAGTTTTTGATCTAAATCTGAAGATTGACCAAATAAAATAATATGAGCGAAAAAAAAGGCAAAAACTAGAAATTGTTTAAACATCAATTTTGTATTTTCACACTAAGGTAAGATTTCTTTATAAGATATATTTTACAATTAATGTTAAAGAATAAATTTTCAAAATCTAAATTTGAGGTAGGTATAGATGAGGCTGGTAGAGGATGTATTGCAGGCCCTGTTACAGCGTCTGCTGTTATTCTACCTAGGGACTTTAATAATAAATACCTAGATGACTCAAAGAAATTATCAGAAAAAAAAAGACTAT
>Ga0206131_10006277_pt1 | contig 12235 bp, 10 predicted proteins | sample Helgoland_Spring_FD_148636 | JGI IMG/M metagenome (GOLD analysis project Ga0206131, IMG submission 148636) | Pelagic subsurface seawater microbial communities from Kabeltonne, Helgoland, North Sea - Helgoland_Spring_Bloom_20160517_1 | ecosystem: Environmental > Aquatic > Marine > Epipelagic ... | reverse complement strand
ATTTTTCAAATCAAGGGTCAGCTGATCATTATTCTGAATTTTATAAAGGTTTTCATTTCTACTTACTGCATGTATTAAGGCAGGAAAAGATCCAGATGCGCCAGACATACGTCCATCAGTTACTAGTGCAATTTTATACCCTTTCTTCTGAAGTGCATTGATAGGGGATGTCAACTTATGAAGTTCAGGCATTCCATTGACCTCCGGACTTTGGCCAAGCAAGACAATGAATAAGTCAGAATTAAGGTCACCATTTTTAAATGCATCCAAAACTTCTTCCTGACTTAAAAAAACTTTTGCAGGAGCAACAATAATTTCATTTTCATCTTTCAATGCAGAAACTTTTATCACACCTTCTGCAATGTCTCCGCCAATGAATTTAATTCCTCCATTAGATTTAAATGGATTATCAATCGTTGAAATAGTTTTTGTATTTTGATTTTGAGCTAAATTCTTCCACTTAAGATTTTTGGCATTTACTTCATCAATATAAGGTATCTTCGTGTAGCTTTCCAAACCCTTCGTGTAGCTTTCCAAACCAAAACCAGCAACGGTTTCAATGTCTTTATAAATTAAATCTCCTTCCATCAGGTTAGAAAGCAATCTAGCAATACCACCCTCTGAATGAAATTCATTTACATCTGCAGTTCCATTTGGATAAACCTGACAAATCAAGGGAATAATGCAAGATAAATCATTAAAGTCCTCAATTGTTAGTATGTAACCTGCAGATCTTGCCATTGCTATTAAGTGAATTACTAAGTTAGTCGAACCTCCGCTTGCTAGCAATACTATCAATGCATTCATCCAATTTTTAATGTCTAGCATTTCGCCCAAACCTATTTCTGCATCCATTAACCTCATCAGCGCCTTAAGAGATTCCTTATTAAGATACTCTCTTACCGGAGATTCAGTTGGGGTAAATGCAGCTCCTGGTAACTGGAAACCCATTGCTTCAGCGATTAATTGATTGGTATTAGCTGTTCCATAAAATGTGCAAGTTCCGCTTGAATGATAGGCTTGCTGTTCAATATTCAACAAATCTATCTTCTGAATTTCTCCAGCAGCATAGGCTTGTCTTGCTTCAGCTTTTTTAGCATTTGATATACCTGAAGACATCGGCCCAGCAGGAAGAAAAATTACAGGCAAATGCCCAAATTTTAAAGCTCCAATTAAAAGCCCTGGAACAATTTTGTCGCAAGTACCCATACATATAGCTGAATCGAAAACATTGTGCGATAAACCAATTGCTGTAGACAATGCAATGGTATCTCTGCTAAATAATGAAAGTTCCATTCCTGGCTCTCCTTGTGTAATACCATCACACATCGCAGGAACACCCCCAGCAACTTGAATATTAAGATTGAGCTTATTTCCTTCATCTTTTAGCATGGAAGGATAGCTTTCAAGCGGAGCATGAGCAGATAACATGTCATTGTATGCAGTAATAATTCCAACAAATTTTTTTGAATTTAAATCAGAGTTTTGACGATTTTTATCACAAGCGGCTAAGGTATGGGCAAGATTGGAACACCCCAAAGCGTTTCTATTTGGGGATTTCTTCTTCCATTCATCAACTTCCTGCAAGTATTTAGATCTGGTGTGTTGACTTCTTAGTTCAATTTAATTTAAATCAGAGTTTTGATGATTTTTATCACAAGCGGCTAAGGTATGGGCAAGATTGGAACACCCCAAAGCGTTTCTATTTGGGGATTTCTTCTTCCATTCATCAACTTCCTGCAAGTATTTAGATCTGGTGTGTTGACTTCTTAGTTCAATTTTCGTTTTTATGGCATCAATTTTGTTTAACATTCAATCTTCCTCATTATTCCACTGGGCATTTTGGTTCGCTATTAATAAATCTGATGAAGAGGGACCCCAACTACCTGCATTATATTTTGAAAGACTTATTTCTGAATCTGCAATTGAATTGATTAGTTGATCTGTGAAGCGCCATGCTTCCTCCACCTCATCTCTTCTCATGAATAAAGAAGGTTTATTTTCAATGATATCCATCAATAGTCTTTCATAAGCATCAAGATGATCGTCTTCATAATAATCATCAAACAACAAGTCAAGAGGGAGCTCTTGCAGATGGAAACCAGAAGCCGAAGGCTTCTTAATCATTATTTTTAGCTTTATGCTTTCTTCAGGCTGCAGTCTTATAATTAATTGGTTATCTTTTTGTTTGTTATTTGAATCAAAAATATTATGGGGAACAGATTTAAATTGTATAACTATCTCTGACCGTTTTTCTGCCATTCTTTTGCCTGTTCTTAAAAAAAAGGGGACACCTGACCAGCGCCAATTATCAATCCATAACTTTAGCGCAACAAAAGTTTCAGTTTTACTTTCTTCATTTACACCGTTTTCATCTAAATATGAAGTAATTGGCTTTGCATTGATGGCACCATCTTTATATTGGCCAATCACAAGATGGTCATTAGTTTCATTTGCCTTTAATGGTCTCAGTGATCTCAGAACCTTTAATTTCTCATCTCTGATTGATTCTGAATTTATGTTTGTTGGTGGTTCCATTGCTACCAAACATAGGATCTGAAGAAGATGATTTTGAAGCATATCTTTTATGGCTCCTGTTTGATCATAGTAGGAGCCTCTTTTTTCCAATCCGAGTGTTTCTGCTACTGTAATCTGAACATGATCAACAGCAACATTGGACCATATTTTTTCAAAAATAATATTTCCAAACCTTAATGCTAATAAATTTTGTACGGCCTCCTTGCCAAGATAATGGTCAATTCTAAAAATTTGATTTTCATTAAAATATAAAGCCAATGATTCATTTATATCAATGGATGACTGAAGGTTATTACCAATAGGTTTCTCGACTATTATGGAAGAGTGTGGACCTATAAGAGTTTGTTTATTTAAGTTTTCAGCAATAACTTTATAGTAGATTGGTGAGACTGCTAGATAAAATATATTTCTATCTTTATTAGAAGTAATCTTTTTAAGAGAATCAAAGTCTGTATTAATATTGAAATCAATTTTGATATAAGAAATTATTTTAATAAATTTCTGAATTGCTTTTTCATCATACTCGATTGACTCAAGATTAGTGCTAAGCTTTCTTTTGATTTCATATTTTTACTTGCAGGCCAAGCCTTTCTGCTTTGAAATGCCTATAAAGAGCTGGCAGTAACTTTCGTTGTGCTAAATCACCCGTTCCACCAAAAATAAATATGTTCATTACATTCTCGGTATCCACCGATGTTCCCCCTTTAGCAAATAAATATACTTATCTATGACAACGATGTCAATATATTCACTTTAGAGCTTAATGGAGTATCATGCCGATCATGTTAACCACTAAAACAAAAATCATTGCAACAATTGGTCCTAGAACTAATGCCTACAAGGATATAAAAGATTTGCATTCAGCTGGGATGAATGCAGCAAGAATCAATATGTCCCATGCATCACATTCTGATGCGATAACTATTATAGAATCCATTCATAGGCTCAATAAAAAGCAATCTGATCTATTTGGCCCTATTGGAATAATATTAGATACTCAGGGACCAGAAATAAGAACCGGCATTAATAAATCAGACATTGATTTACAAACAGGTGATATCGTTAATTTAACCATCAGAGATGATGTTGATGTAGAAACTTCGTCTATAAAAATTAATTATAAGGGTTTGATTAAAAGTGTAGAAAAAGGATCAAAGATAAGCATCGATAATGGCTTGCTTAATTTTCAAGTTCTAGGCAAAGATCAAGAAAACCTTAAATGCAGAGTCCTCGATGGAGGTACTCTTGGAAGCAAGCGTCATGTAAATCTTCCTGGTGTGCGAATTGATTTGCCCTCTATTACCAAGAAAGATCTCAAAGATATTAATTTTGGTATAAAACATAATGTTAGCTTTATTGCTCTCTCATTTGTAAGGTCTGCCAAGGACATTTTAGCTTTAAGATCTATTTTAAAAAGAAAAAAGTCATCAATTAAAATTATTGCAAAAATTGAAAATCAAGAAGGTCTTGATAACATACATGAAATTACTCAAGCTGCCGATATAGTGATGGTTGCTAGGGGAGATCTTGGCATTGAAACAGACCTTGCAGATTTGCCAAATATTCAAAGAAGAATTATGTATGCGAGTGCAAAGTGGGGGAGAAGATCAATCGTTGCAACTCATTTATTAGAATCTATGATTGGCAATCCTACGCCAACAAGAGCTGAAGTCACCGATGTTGCAAATGCAATATATGAAGGCTCTGATGCCGTGATGCTTTCTGGCGAGACAAGTATCGGCAAATATCCTGTTCAATGCATCAAAATGATTAAAAAAATAGCTAGTAAAACAGAGAACTTCAGAACTCTGGGTTACGAGAAGTTTCTGCAGGATAATTCAGATTGGCAAAATATAGCAAAAGGAGCGCGTGATCTTGCTGCAAGAATTAATGCAGACGCCATAGTCATTATTACTAGATCTGGCCAAACGGCAAATGTGGTGTCTAATACTAAACCTTTTCGAATGCCAATATATGCATTTACTAACAATAGAGATACCTTTCATCAACTAAGTTTGATTGGCGGAATACAACCTCAATTTATTAAATCTATAACAAATCAATCAAGTACAATTTCTAAAATAAAATCAATTTTAAATATAGAAATGAAAGCTAAGAAATCACTAAAATTTGTTCTTATTGCGGGTATATATTCAGCATCTCACACAGATTCTATTCAAATAATTTCAACATAATATGTTTGATCAAGTCCTAGAGAATACTATTTTGTTATTTGTTGCAGTTGATCCAATTGCACTTGTGCCTATCTTTGCAAGTCTTACACAGGGTTTAAATAAAAAGGATGTAAAAAGAATCTATATTCAGGCAACAATAGTATCTTTTTTTATTTTAGCGCTATTTTATTTATTTGGAACTTCAGTGCTTGATCTAATGGGTATCTCTATGAGCTCATTTAAAATCATAGGCGGATTATTTTTAATTGCCATTGCATTTCAAATGGTTTTGGAGCAAAGGCAATCTAGAAGACAGCATACTGCTGAGGTGGCTTTAGATGATGAATCTATTCAGTCTATTGCAATATTTCCATTGGCAATTCCACTGATTGCAGGGCCGGGCGCTATGACTACAGCTTTGCTAATTGCTGAATCAAACTCAAGCGATCCAACTCAAATTTTAATTAATTTCCTCCCAATTTTAATCATTATTATTTTGGTCGCCTTTGCAATGTGGCTTTCAGCGAGCCTTTCAGCAAAAGTTGGACCAACAATTATAATTGTTGTTCAAAAGATTTTTGGAATACTGCTTGGAGCTTTAGCAATAGAGTTTGTGGTTGCAGGCGTGATTGAATCTTTTAAATTATAAGGTCTTTAAAGATTCTCTAACTATCAGCTCTGATTTAAATTCTTTAGATTTTGTTTGTTCTGCCAAACCATCAAATTTAGCAATCAGTATTTTTGCAGCATGTGCTGCCATTTTTTCTACAGGTTGCTTGACAGTTGTTAAGGCTGGCCATATCTGATGAGCAATAGGGGAGTCATCAAATCCAGCTAGAGAGAGGTCATGCGGCACTTGCAGACCTTTCATTTGAGCAGATTTCATAATCCCCGCAGCCATAGAGTCATTACTTGCAAAAATTGCTGTAGGAATTTTTTCAGAATGAAAAATTTCAACTCCGGCATCAAAACCTGATTTAAAACTAAAATTACCTTGCTTGACCCAATCTTCATTGATCTCTATTCCATTATTTTTAATTGCATCAATAAAACCATTGAATCGTAAATGAGATGCCGAATGTTTTGGATGGCCTTTTATAAAACCTATATCTTTATGACCGTGCTTGATAATTTCAGAGGTTAGAGAATATGCAGCTTCATAGTCATTTGAGGAAACATAGAGGGATTCTGGGTTCATTGTACTAGGGGCGATTACTGAATATTCTATTTCATGGCTATCTAGGTTTTGTAGGAAATCCTCCATGTCACTGAGGGGAGGGGTAACAATTAAACCATCTATTCTAAAATCTTCAACAAACTTAACAATGTCTGTTTTTAATTCGCTGGATTTATAATCACATTCTTGAACAACCAAATTGTAACCAGTGCTTTTGCAAGCATTAAAGATGCCACTCTGAACATCAGCTAAATAAGATTTGTTGGGATTATCATATAGTAATGCAAGCATATAGGACTTTTTTGATCTAAGGCTTTGGGCGCTTTTATTGGGTTTAAAACCAAGTTTTTTAACAGATGACAGTACTTTCTCTTTTGTTGTTTCTGCAACATTTGCTTCGTTATTAATAACTCTTGATACAGTTTTAATTGATACTGCTGCATCTTTTGAGACATCTTTGATAGTAACCGTCATGCTTTTTTTTAATATGATTGCCTTATCTTACTATTTTAACGATAATGTATGTTCTTTGACAACGATATCAATAGGGTGGTGTATTAATGTTGTTTAGTAATTTAGACATATTCATTGTCGCTTTTTACTGTGTTGGAATAATTTTTCTGGCTCAATATGTTTCTCGATCTCAACAAGGCGTTGAAAAAACAGCAGAAGATTATTTTTTAGCAGGTAGATCTTTACCATGGTGGGCAATTGGAGCCTCTTTAATTGCTGCAAATATTTCAGCAGAACAAATTATTGGAATGTCCGGCCAAGGTTTTGTTGTGGGCATGGCAATAGCAACTTATGAATTAACGGCGGCTATAGCTTTGATAGTGATGGCGAAGTATTTCTTGCCACTGTTTCTTGAAAAACAAATTTATACAATGCCTCAGTTTCTTGAGCAAAGATTCGATAAAAGAGTCAGTCTTGTGCTTTCCTTCTTTTGGTTGGCAGTATATATATTTATTAATTTGACAAGTGTTTTATGGCTTGGCTCACTGGCAATTAATTCATTAACAGGTTTAGATTTATTTTATGGCTTGGTGCTCTTAGCCCTTCTTTCTTTAGCTTATTCACTTTGGGGCGGACTTAAAGCAGTAGCTATGACAGATATCATCCAAGTTATATTGTTAATTTTTGGCGGCTTATCTGTGTCTTATATCGCATTGAATCAAATATCTGATGGCGCAGGAGTGATCAATGGCTTGGGCCAAGTTTATCAATTGCTTCCTGAAAAATTTGATATGATTTTGTCTGCTGATCATCCAGCTTATAAGGACCTGCCGGGAGTTTGGGTTTTGATTGGAGGTTTATGGATAGCCCATTTTGCGTATTGGGGGTTCAATCAATACATAACGCAAAGAGCTTTAGGGGCCAAATCATTGCCTGAAGCGCAAAAAGGTGTCATGTTTGCCGCCTATTTAAAACTTTTAATGCCATTCGTAGTTGTGCTTCCAGGAATCTGTGCAGCTGTTATTTATCCTACGCTGGAAAAATCAGACCAAGCATACCCCATGATGATGTCCTTATTGCCTAACGGTCTGCTGGGCTTAACTTTTGCAGCACTGGTTGCGGCAATAGTATCCTCACTGGCATCTATGACGAATAGTGTCAGTACAATTTTTACCATGGATATCTACCGCAGTTTTGTTAATTCAAAACCTTCAGACCAAAAGTTAGTTAATGTTGGCAGGAACATGGCTTGGATTTCATTATTTATTGCGGTCCTTTGCGCACAACCATTGCTTGGTAGTATGGAATCTGCATTTCAATACATTCAAAACTTCACTGGGTTTTTTACCCCAGGAATTTTAGTGATCTTTTTGGTTGCTTTATTTTGGAAAAAAGCTACAACTTTAAGTGTTTTAGTCGCAGCAATCATGTCTTTGATTTTATCTCTATTTATCTTCCTTGTTTTTCCTGAATATCCTTTTATTCATAGGATGGGGGTCGTATTCTTAGTCTCAGGTTTTGCATGCTATATAACTTCCTTACTTCAAGGATATAACGATCAAGAAAAAGCAATAGATATATCTGGTATTAATTTCAGGACTGAGAAATCATTCAATATCAGCACTGTGATTATTTGTATCATTCTAATCATTACTTATTCATTGCTATGGTAATTGATCCCCAGGTAGCTTTTATAAACTCAAGAGTCTTGTTGATAGACATAGGCGGTACAAATATTAGAACAGCCTCAGCGGATATAGGCTCCAGTTCACTTATTAATCCGTATAAACAAAATCTTGATTGCTTGGCCTCTTTTGATCAAATGCTGCAGAAATTTTTGGATGAAGACGCATCAATTAAACACTTAGTATTTTCTATTGCCGGTCCTAAACTTCATCACTCTATAGCAATGACAAATAGAGAATTTAAAATAGATGAGGCTGAGATTCTAAAAAAGTTCAAAGTTGATTCTTGTCACATACTTAATGATTGGGAGTCAATAGGACATGGCTTGTCGCTTTTTAAGAAAGATGAGATGAGCTTTATTAACGATGGCAACGCCTTCAATGAAACGGCTCTAATCTTGGGTCCAGGCACTGGGCTAGGTGCGGCTCAGGTAATTAGAGAGAGCATAGTGCTCCCAACAGAAATTGGAAATAGCTCATTCAGTATTCCTGAGCTATTTTCAGAACTTGGCTTGGAAAATAAAAAAGATTTTAATGTTGTTGAAGATTTAATATCAGGTGGTGGACTGGCAAAAATTTATTCACTTTTTGCAGACAAAGATATCTCTCCAGAAGAGATTGTGGGTAGCTATCATTCTGATCAATTTGCTCAAAAGAGTGTAGATGTCTTTTTAACATCGCTTGCCCAAATCCTCTCTGAACTTGCATTGGCTTATATGCCAGGAAAAGGCATTTATCTTGCTGGAGGTTTAATGCGTTCTTTAAAAGAATTCATTGATCTTGATTTGTTTATGAGAAATTTTGTAGTTAATAGAAAATCATTGCATGCAGATGTTCTGAAGCAAATGCCAATAGCATTAATCAACCAAGAAATGACTTGTTTGCATGGCAGCTTAAATTTTATTAACAAAATTAGTCAAAATCTTAACTAACCTTGAAAGATTTTACTGTAGATAATTTATCTCAATCAATTGCTGCTTCATTAAGTGCAAGCATTAATTTGAATGGTTATGCATCCTTTGTTGTATGTGGGGGAAGCAGCCCATTGCCGCTTTATGATAATTTAAGTAATAAAGATTTAGATTGGTCTAAAGTATCAATTTTTTTAGGCGATGATAGGGTTGTTCCTTCAGATCATCAAGATTCAAACAATTATTTAATTCAACTCCATTTACTAAAAAACAATGCAAGCTCAGCTTCATTCTATCCGCTGAATGATTCAAAAATCACAATAAAGGATATAAGACGTCCATTTGATGTGGTTCTTCTTGGATTAGGAAATGATGGTCATTTTGCATCATTGTTTCCAGCTCAACTGAACAATGCCTTGGTCTTCGATGCGTATGCCTCACCTTCTATCATAGTCTCAGACCAGGACGGTCATTTTGCATCATTGTTTCCAGCTCAACTGAACAATGCCTTGGTCTTCGATGCGTATGCCTCACCTTCTATCATAGTCTCAGACCAGGACCTAGGCTCACCTAGTCATAAAAGAATTTCTATGAACTTATCTATGCTGATCGATGCAAAGAGATGTATTTTATTAGTACCAAACTCTGATAAAAGAAAAATTGTTGAAAGAGCATATAAAGATAACCAGTTACCTCTGCATTTTTTGTTAACTCAAGAGAGAACTAAGATTGAATTTTCAGATTTAGATTTTTAATAAGGAGAGAGTATGAAAAATTTATTTTTAATCATTTTATTATTTCATGTACCAACTATTTTTGGACAAGTGGATTGGACCAGGACCAATTCTTGCGAATATAAAAACTTTAATAATTCTGATCTTATAGAGCAGTTAATAGATGGGATGACAGTTGAGGAGAAAGTAGGGCAAGTTATTCAGGGAGATTTAGATTTTATTTCACCAGAAGATGTAAAGAAATTTAAAATTGGCTCTGTTTTAAATGGAGGGAATACTGCTCCAAATGGAGATAAATATAGTTCTGTTGATGATTGGAAAAAGCTAAGTAAAGAATTTTATGATGCCTCTCCAACCTATAAGGGTATCAAGGTACCTGTTTTATGGGGGACCGATGCAGTCCATGGTCATAATAATGTTATAGGTGCAACCCTATTTCCACATAACATAGGCCTAGGAGCTACCGGTAATGAAGATTTAATTAGAAGTATTGGTGAGGTCATAGCCCTTGAAGTTTTATCTACTGGAGTGGCTTGGACATTTGCACCAACTATTGCAGTTCCTCAGGATGATCGATGGGGCAGAACTTACGAAGGATTTTCCGAAGACCCAGAACTTGTATCTAGATTGGGCAAAGCATTTATTCTTGGGCTTCAAGGCGAGGGAGAGACTTTGCTAGATAACAATCATGTAATTGCTACTGCAAAACATTTTATGGGTGATGGTGGGACCTTTGAAGGAATTGATCAAGGAAATACTAGAATCTCAGAAATAGGTTTACGGGAATTGCATGGATATCCATATTTTGATGCCTTGGATGCATGTGCTCAAACAGTTATGGCTAGTTTTAATTCTTGGAACGGTCAAAAGCTTCATGGTTATGAGAAATTACTTACAGATATATTAAAAAAAGATATGCAATTTGATGGATTCGTTGTTGGCGATTGGAATGGCCATGGTCAAGTGGAGGGATGTTCAAATGCAAAATGTGCTCAGTCTTTTAATGCTGGCGTAGATATGTTTATGGTTCCTGAGAATTGGAAAGATCTCCTTCGAAATACCATCAACCAAGTGAAGTCCGGAGAAATTTCTGAAGCTAGGCTAGATGAGGCCGTGCGAAATATTTTAACTGTAAAATCTAGGCTTGGCTTATTCAATGGAAGAGTTCCTCATGAATTTAAAGAAAATTATCTAGGCCATCCAAAGCACATCGCTTTGGCCAGACAAGCAGTCAGGGAGTCACTTGTTTTATTAAAAAACAATAATAGTTTACTTCCATTAAATCCCACACAACATATAGGAATTATTGGAGATGCAGCTAAGAAAATTTCTTCTCAAACTGGCGGATGGACGATTACTTGGCAAGGAAGAGAAAATTTAAACAGTGATTTTGTGAATGTAAATTCAATTTACGAGGCATTGGAACAGACTATCCTTTCATCAGGTGGAACAGTTGAATTTTCAAATAATGGAAAATTTACCAAAGATCCGGATGTTGTTATAGGTGTTTTTGGTGAGGAGCCATATGCAGAAATGCTTGGGGATTTAAAAGACGTATCCTTTGCAGCAACTGATCCTAAATTCTTGCCATTTCTTGAAGCAATGAATGCACAAAGCATTCCCACTGTTAGTATCTTTTTATCTGGCAGGCCTTTGGTGGTTAATAGGCATGCTTGGGGATTTAAAAGACGTATCCTTTGCAGCAACTGATCCTAAATTCTTGCCATTTCTTGAAGCAATGAATGCACAAAGTATTCCCACTGTTAGTATCTTTTTATCTGGCAGGCCTTTGGTGGTTAATAGGCATTTAAATGCATCTGATGCCTTTATAGCTGCCTGGCTTCCTGGAAGTGCGGTTGAGGGTATTGCAGATGTAATGTTCACAAAGAACGATAAGATCAATTACGATTTTACTGGCAAGCTGCCTTATTCATGGCCAAAAACTAAAGATCAATCTGTGTTAAATTTTACAGACAGCATATACGATCCCACGATAAGATCAATTACGATTTTACTGGCAAGCTGCCTTATTCATGGCCAAAAACTAAAGATCAATCTGTATTAAATTTTACAGACAGCATATATGATCCCTTATTTCCATATGGATATGGCTTGTCTTATTCATCCAATACTGAGATCTCAAGAATTCGAATAACTAATAATAATTCTAAGCTAGATTTAGTAAATATTTTTCTAGGAACTTCCGCAATACCAGGCAAAGAATTTGTTATAACTAAAGCTGGCCCTGAATTTGTTTTAAAAGATGATTTCGTTAGCAATAACGATAAAATAAAAATAACTAGATTTGATTATCAGCGACAAGATGATGCAAAGAATGTGATATTTATAGAAGATCAATCTTTGCAAGCTTTTGGTATTTCAGCTGAATCTCACGTCAACCTCTCAACTATGAAGTCTCCTTTTTATGAAATTATAATGAGGGTGAATAGTTTATCGAATCCATCTCTATATTTTAGTGTAGGATGCGGAAACAATTGCAGAGGTTCAATCGAGCTTCCAACAAAACTTATGGCTGATTGGTTAACAATCAACATTCCACTTG